>Ga0209777_10003145_pt1 | contig 20832 bp, 20 predicted proteins | sample FrelakmetHBP12HB_FD_187147 | JGI IMG/M metagenome (GOLD analysis project Ga0209777, IMG submission 187147) | Freshwater lake sediment microbial communities from the University of Notre Dame, USA, for methane emissions studies -HBP12 HB (SPAdes)... | ecosystem: Environmental > Aquatic >...
AAAGGAAATATAGTTGACATTTAATATAAAATAAGTATAAGACATTCAAAGAACATAAAAAATAATCACTAAAAAAACAAAATATGACTATTTTCGCTGAAGACAAGAAAGAGTACAATCGCTACAAAGTGATGCTCTTACAGAAATTAGCATGGCGGACATTGATAATCTGCCTAGCTGTAATAGGAGCACCGACCATTATGATAAGAATCATATATGGACACGGCATAGAATATCCCAATCAAACGATTAATACAATAATTGTATTTGGAATACTCTATATCTGTATCGGGTTTATAAGTTGGATCATCCATTATCGATATTATTTCCGTATGTTACGCAACATGAGATACAATGGAGCTGATTATACACGGAAAGAAGCCGAAGAAATATTAGGTCTAAGAAGATTGGGCTGCCGGTTGGGCATATATTAGAATAGAAAAACATACCAATAAAATCCCACGGTATTTCCGAGGGATTTCTTTTACTTCCAAACAATAAGACTTGACTTTTATCAAGAAATAAATATAGAATACTTAATTAAATAAAATAAAACAGATACAATAACTAAAACCAAACAATTATGTATAACATCGTACAAGAAATTATGCTTGATCTATTGAAAGCCATACATTTCAATCTCTTCAAAAGCGGCATATCAGATCTTTCAACATCAGCGAAAGCAGTGAGAGAATCTGTATTTATTAAAAATTTTATGATTTCTCACTACTACGAAAACCTGCACGTAGGAAGAGCATTCAACAATAAAAAAACTATTCTTATATGGAAGTCTTCTATCGATAGATTCACCAGTATATGGGTAGCTTGTTATGTGACTGATGCCGGATTTTTTTTCTCCAGTGTTGCACCATATGACAAGGAAGAGAATTATCTGGTGCATCGTTCCTTTAATGATGCCGAGATGATTCAGGTACAAAATGACATCGAGGGAATCAAGGCACTATTATCGACCTATTCAATTGATGCTAAAACATATTTCAAGTAAACATTCCAAAACAAATAATCATAATCCCACGGTATTGCCGAGGGATTTTTTTTATTTGAGACGCAATAAAAAACTTATACTTGACATCTTATAGGAAATATATATAAGTAATAAAAATAAAAAATCATGAAAAAATTCATTATAGTACTCGTCCTTGCACTCCTCTGTGGAATGTATTCATGCACCTATAAAACAGGTCAAATTGTAGGTCTTCCGACCGATAAGCAAATGACTGAAAAAGAAAAAGAATTCCAAAAAAATCTCTTTGATGGCGATATATTCGTACAAGTTCGCCTGAATAATGGAGATACCGTAAACGCCGTGATCACAGAAAAACGCTGGAAAGAAAACAATCCAGCAGTTGAAGTCTCAAGTGATTTCAATAACGGCACTTACCTTGTGAAATAATAAGTATATCTCTATGAAATTCCCCGGTTTTTCCGCGGGATTTTTTCATTTGAAAAAATATATTATACTCAGAGAATTTCTACTTCAGCGCCATACAGCTTCTTCATTTCCTCTATCACATCTCCGACCTTGTATCTCGGATCTTGCTGATTGGCATAATACCGCTTATGCGGATCTACGAAGATTATTTTTTTCAGATTATGGAAATCCTGGAATATCTCGGCATAGGTGCATAAAATGACTGATTTCACTCACTTCTTGATCTCCCATCGATGCACGTCTTTTTGATTCTGCGTCTGTATCGACGAAAGAAAAGCAACACCCGGATCCTCACGAAACGTCTCATCCGTAGTATTGAACATCGTCCACAAGTCAGGGAAAACGATTAATGTCTGTCATTCCTTTCAAATTCCAAATTTCAAATTTCAAATTTCAAATTCAGTCTTTTTACCTTTTACTTTGGTCTCACGTTCAAGTAACTTTTCAATATCGTCAGCGAAGAAGAGTCTCACGACGGATTTATAGGTCGTATAATAGGTTTCCACCATCCAGTGAAAGAGTTTCAGAGCCGGAGCGGATAAGAATTCTTTGTAGACGAGCTCAGCTTGTGTCGTGGTCAGATGCTGATATTGCTCAGCGAACGCCAAGTTTTCTCCCAATGCCAAAAAATACTGATTGCCGAATACGAGCAAATCCCCTGATTTCACTTTTTTTTTACTGGTATTTTCAGCTAAAATACATACCTTATCAAAGCCGAAAAAACGATCAAAACTGTATAAGTACACAACAAATCTACAAAGGATAAAAGTATCCAAGATATAGAGAAAGCTAAAAACAATACAACGTAAAAATAGGACCAGAAATACTTGCTTTTTACTTCAAAATATGTATAATATAAAAGTCAAGTAATACACAGTTTCAACTGTATTTCCTTTGAAACTTTAGCCATTTACAAACAAAATGTTAAAACACGCAGAAAGACTAGGCAAAATGCTTGCCTGAGCATGATGAAAAAAAACCAAAGTCGAAAAGCTAGCGACATCAGCTATTACAACAGCTATCGATCATACCAAAAATTATGTTTTTTTTCATATCAAACCTTTCAAGGACAATGATCGCGGCGTCAATCATCGAGATACCGTGAGCAAAAATATCATCAGCCTCAAAAAGAAAAAAATAATTTTCCTAATAAGCGGAAATGTTTCTGATATTAAATTATATGTAGGCGTACCCAAAGACTTCAAAAACTATTTTGAAAATACTTTCTATGCAAGCTACCCTACCTCAGATCTTGTTGAGCTCAAAGATGCTCTAGTTATTCCTCAAAAGAGAGAACGGCTTCTTTTTTCCAAAGAAGGGACATTACTCGGCAAAGACGAATTCACCAGATGAGGAACGTATATGGATCCGATGAACGGAATTTTCTCATTATACAATATGGTTGATGCAAATTCCAAACTCAATATCTATTTCACCTATACATTCAAACTCAAGAAGAATTTCTTGCAATTTATGAATAGTGTTTTCAAACGAATACGGGAGCCAAAAAAGAAAAATGCAGACGGAACACCGATGGAAAAACCCGTGGAAATAAAGCCAGAAATATTCGGTTCATTCAGTTATAAAATCACGACCAAAGATCATTATCTCAGGGAGCATCTCAAAAAAAATATCATAGCGGCATTCGCGCCGTTCGTATCCAATGGAAAGATAAAGATAAAGACATCTGAGAAATTTCACGGTATGACGCATTCCCAGGCGGGGAATTTCTTTCACCTTCCGACTCTGGAAAACTTCAATAAAGGACTGGATTATACCCTCTATAGGAAACTCCCGTATCCGACGAATCTGCCTACCATAAAAAACACCGATCCTAAAGAATTCACTATGCTCGGAAACACCGATTACAGAGGAGAAAAAATCACGTTTGGTATCAGAAAAGAGGATAAATTCAGACATATGTATATCGTAGGTAAGACAGGAACAGGTAAATCCACCTTTATCGCAAATCTCATCAAAAGCGATATGATTGCTGGAAATGGATTGGCGGTACTTGATCCGCATGGAGAAACCATTGATACTATTCTCGAACATATTCCCACCAATAGGATCAACGATGTCATCCTTTTTGACGTATCGGATGCGGATTATCCAATAGGATTCAACCTATTGCAAGCCAATACCGAAGAAGAGAAAAATCTCGTAGCATCCGGAGTGGTTTCCACGTTTTATAAAATATACGGAGAAAGCCGATGACCGAGATTGGAATATATCCTCAGAAATGTGGTGATATCGCTCGTCGATTATCCGAATGCAACACTTATGCATATCCTCAGAGTATTGACCGATAAGAATTTCCGCGAAGAAGTGATTTCCAATATCAAAGATGCGGTCGTATTGAAATTCCGGACGTCAGAATTCAATAAATGGAACGATAAACAGAGAGATGAAGCGATTTCTCCGATAACCAACAAAGTCGGACAATTCCTTTCAGCGAAACTCATCAGAAATATTTTCGGACAGCCAAGGACGAAATTGAATCTCAGAAGGGCGATGGACGAAGGAAAAATCATCTTGATAAATCTCAGTAAAGGTAAAATCGGAGAAGATAATGCAAAAATGATCGGATCATTGCTCGTCACGAAATTTCAGATCGATGCGATGTCCAGAGCGGATATACCATTTCATGAGAGAAGAGATTTCTATCTCTACATCGATGAGTTCCAGAATTTCGCATCCAAATCATTCGCGACTATCCTCTCAGAAGCGAGAAAATATAAATTATCACTTATCGTAGCCAACCAATATACATCACAGCTGGATGAAGAAACTATCGATGCAATCTTCGGTAACGTAGGTACGACGATAGCATTTACCCTAGGAAAAGATGACGCTGACATCATCACCGGACAGTTCAAGAATATGGCAAGCGTCAACGATCTGATTTCATTGCCGCAATTCACGGCATATACAAGATTGATGATTGACGGAATATCCTCAGATCCGTTCAGCATGAAGACATTGCCTATCACGACTCCGGAATGATCACTCGAACTCATCGATAAGATCAGAAAGCAATCAAGACAAAGATACGCTATGGAAAGAGGTCAGTTGGAAAAACTGATGACTGCACGGTCAAACAAGACATTTTCCGTCCAGGAAAAAATCATGGAAAAAGCGAGATTGGAGTCATTGGGAGTGACAGAAGAAGAAGTCGAAAACTTGCACGATATTTTCGTAGAACAACATACTACATATTTCACGGAATTCGCTATAGACGGCGTAGAACCTGATGCTATCATCTTTGATACCGAACAGTATTCACACAAAGCGATTTGGTACAGCAAACCGAAAGGTCTAGAAGACCAAGCAAACATCAAATACCAGGCAGGTGGCAAAGTGACCTTCGACGGACACAAAGAGATTCCTGTGCATGTAGATATCTACCAGCATCAGACCATCCAGATAGAAAATAACGGACCGTTGATGATATGGATCGGAAATAAATCCGATGCGTTGCAGCAATTGGAAAGCATCTATCAGCAAGCAGGAGTCAAACAGCAGAATTATCTTAAATTCTGCCCGAATATCGCCAAAATAGAAAAAGCAAAAGGCGTAGCACCAGCTCCTTCAAAAGAAGAAGTTAAGAAGACACCTGCTTACGAAGGCGAAATCGTCCATGACGGCACATTCAGCATCAAGGATATTAAACTAGGAAATGAATATGACGGATATATCAAACTCATGTACAATTACGGAATGTTCGTTACCGTGAAATGAGTGGAATGATTATTGCACAAGAATTTTATCGTCGCACCAGCAGGTGTTGAACGAAAGAAATACTACAACATCGGCGACAAGATCAAAGTCAAAGCCAAGGAATTCAAAGACATCAACGGCGAGCAGAAAGTCGTCCGAGCCCAGAAATAACTCTTACATATTATCAATAGATTATGACCAAACAAAACAGTTTTCAAAAAAACATTGCTGATATATATAGCTGATTTTGTAATAATGGAAGCAGTTTCGCATTAGGAGAAAAATATACAAAATGTATAACTGAAGAACTTCTCTCAAGATCATGAAAAACCGAAAAGGATTTAGAATCTGCTGAACTTCCTCAGGAGGAAGGAAAAGAAATGCTTTTTCATGCTTCAAGGATATTGCTTGAGGCTTTATGCGCAGTCGATAATTGAGTTGATCTATGAAAATTAAATGATGAACAACTTAAAGAAATTAGCGATTATAATAATACACCAGCATCTTTGAAAACGAAAGAGAAAAAGGAAACCGTTTTACAGTATTCAAAGCAGATAAAGAGAGAAATTATGTTAAATTTACAGGAAAATAGTTATGAAAAATTATTAGCGATGCATAGAGAATTAAGATCAGCATTTACAGGAGCTATATGATATGATAAAGCTCAAGCACGGTTAAATCACATCTTCAATAATTGAGCAGGCGTTATATCAAAAATTTACTATTCTTCAAATAATAGCGAATCTAAGTAAACACACGAAACGTTACAAAAAAAATCCCGACGGATATACCGCGGGAGTTTTTTTAACTTATATGTTTGTAAAGACCGCTTACGAATTAAGCATTAGCGTATTCGACCATGGATACTTGTTCGAAGATCTGGTCGATAGCTGATTGGATTTCCATGACTGGCATTTGGAAGTTATTATTGTTGAAATTGTTTGCGAGCAAGAATGTTTGTAATGTAGCAGAAGTATCTTGAAGTGATTCAATGATTTTTTCTATATCAGTAATATCGCTGATTACTTTTTTGCTCAAAGCTTTTTTGAGATCCCCAAGATGAAGTTTAATCTTAGTGATGTTATCAATCACGACATTTACGAATTCTGATTCTACTTTATTAGCGGTAGTTACGCTAAATTTAGCTACTGAATCTCAGTTAAGTTCAAAACACATAGCAAGACTTTTTTCGATGTCTTTGCACACTCCTTCAATCTTCTGGATAAGGGCATTGACGTTACGGATTGATTCGCTTGAAAGTCTGGTATTGAAGTTTTCCATGATGTTGATGCAATAAGAAGGTAAATGGGTTGTTTGTGTAATATAAGTATACCCCGGAAAGGAAGGAAAATCAAAGAATAGGTTCAGAGAAAAGTATTTTTATAAGTAAAAAAGCTAAATACCTGTTTTCTTATTTACAAAAACGATTTTTTATGTTTCATTGCAAACTAAGAGTTATCAAAAGCCGAAAAATCGGGGGTCGAAATTTGCAAAATTTTGATTTCTGGGTATAATTTATATAAGTTACAAGAAACAAGTTACAGGGAATAAGTTCCAAAAACCTGCAACCTTCAACCTTTAACCTTTAACCGTTTTTATGCAGAAAACACTCCAAATCGGGAAAACACAATGGATATTCATCCATACGCCTGACAAAGAATCGATCGATAAGCTCGCTCAAGAGTATGATTTGCACGAAATGGTTGTAGATAATATTTTAGGCGTTAATGCACAGTCAAAGATTGACACCAGCAGCAATCATTTTTTCTTAGCGCTTACGTTTACAAAATACGAACCGGAATGATCCAAATATCTCTTTAACGAATTGGATGTAATCATAGGAGACAACCATATTATTACTACTATAGGATTAGAATCTCAAAGTTTCAATAAACTGTTTGAAGATATGTCAAAAGAAGCGGAGACGATTGATGGATCATACAAATCATCACCGTATTACATCCTCTATAGGATCATTGATGCATTCTATAACAAGACCATCAAATCGCTTGCAGTCTCTTCAGAAAAGCTTCTTAATATCCAAACAGATATAGGTGAAAAATGAAAAGATGTGGTAGACGAATTGATCAACGAGGATCTGAATAAGATATTCATCAAGCATAACTTTCTTTCACAACAGGAAATAATCGATGATCTCATAGATCATGTAAACAAGTTTCATGAAAAACATCTCACGACCTATTTCAATAATCTGAAAACGAAACTCTCAAAAATCGTCAGAACGATAAATGTGCTTACAGAAAAAAACGATTCGCTTATGGCAGCATACAATACATTCCTAAGCATCAAAAGCAACAAAAGCGTAACAAGATTAACGTTCGTAAATTCTATCTTCATGCCGTTGACCGTGATAGCAGGAATAGGAGGAATGTCTGAACGAAGCATGATGACCGGTCCGCATAACTGGAGAATCGCCTATCCGCTCTTTATCGTCTGATGTTTGATCATAGCATATATCACCTATTTGCTCTTACGTAAATTCTTTATGAAAAAATAGCAAAGAGAAAACTTGGATGTGGAAACTGGTACTAGCGACCAGTTTTTTTCGTATATACCTACGCATTTGTCCGTACGTACTGAAAATATACTATTTACATATTCACTTGACATTTACTTGACATTTAATAGAAAATATGTATAAGTATAAAAACAAAAACATAAAAAAACAATATATGAACAAAAATCTTATAATGATTATAGGTCTGATAGTGATGACCATAATCCCTGCAATTCTTGTAGGACAATCAATCCGTGTACTTACGCCAGAAGGTGATACCGTAACCATCACCAACGAGAATAATCCTCTTGCGTCTAAGTACAATACACCAAATTATAATAATGATTACAATTCAGATTTGGAAAAACTAAAAAAAGATGAAGAAGGAATTGAGGAAATAGAAAATCAAATTAAAAAAAATTATGAAGGACAGATTAAAGCCAACGAAGAGATGATTAAACTCAATAAAGACAAAATGAAAATCAATAAAGAGATGATAAAAAACTATGACGAGCAGATTAAAATCAATGAAGAGATGATAAAAAACTATGACGAACAGATTAAGATCAATGAAAAGATGATTAGTAATAAAGGAACATCATCATTTATATCATTATTCTTCTGGATCTTTTTAATTTGTTGTGTACGTCTATTTCTATTAATATAATATAGCTGGATTATTATCCAGCTTTTTTTAATTGAGACCAAATGAAAAGCCGAAAGAAAATAAGGTTTTTCATGAGGTCGAAATTATATATTTTGTTTCAAAAATATATTATGCAAAACTTTTACCACATACATAAGCGCTCGTCCACGCCCATTGCAGATTGTATCATCAGGTCTTACCAGTAATATCGAGCGACTCGCCGATGAAATATAATCACGGAATTCTCTTCGATTGAAATCATTGATCCAAATCTTTCAATAATATTCATCAGACAGACACTTTCGCTTCTTCTATCGATCTCAATGCTTTTATGCGGAAATCACGGACAGTATCTCAAGGGACCAGTTTGAATTTCTGGATGACTTTTTTGCTCGTGCCGGAAAGATCGAAATTGCATTGCAAAGAATATTTAGAAACATCCTGGTCTATATATAAGGTAGCATCGAATATAATCGGTCAGCTAAATCCTCGATGTGTGAATAATAAGGATCATTTATTTGTATATACTATTTTATTATCAGCATATAAAGTAAGCGTAGCTTGTACGGTATTTCATGCCAGTGATGAAAGATCTTCTTTGGTCTCGATACCACACAAAGCACCATGCGGTGAAGAAAGCGGAAGTCATAATTGTTCAGCGATCTCATAAGCAAAAGGACTAGCGCCTATCTGCGGATAGGTCATTCATCAGCTCGCTACAATTACGTGTTTAGCAACATATACCCCAGCAGAAGTAGTGATAACAAAACTATGATTATCAGCAGTAGTGATAGCGTGGACTTCATGGGAAAGCAGGAATTCAGTTTCATTATTCTTCGATTCATTGACGAGAAACTCCACGAGCTGTTTGGCTTTTCAGCTCTTGAGCAATACTCTGCCATTCTCTTCAACTTTCGTTTCAATGTCATGTTCATTCAGATAGTGTATCATATCTTCTGGCCCGAATTGGTGGAATAATGAAGGTAAAGATTTCAGTGATTGGCCGACATAATGGTGTTCGGGATCCAGATGAATATTGGTCAGATTACATCTTTCTCATCAGGAAAGAAGAACCTTGGAACCGAGTTTATCGGTTTTTTCTATGATGCATTTTTTCATCTCTTTCGGCAAAAATACGGAACAAAACAGCCCCGATGCTCATCATCAGATAATAAGTACGTCATAGATTTGCATGTTACACAAGTTTGTTACTTAACAAAAAGTCTCTTATTTTGATATATATTTTTTCGTGTCATTTAGCATTGGGATGAAGGCCGTCATCCAATTCATCTAAGCTCAACACATCTATCAAACGGATAAATGGTACATCATGGGTCAGACATATCTGCTGTAACTCAGCATCATATTGTGACACATATTTCATATAATAAGATTTGTTCGTGGCCCATGGAATGGGCGTTGTTTTTGACTCATCCACACGGGTCAATCAAAGGAACACGACCTTTGACGTCAGTTTTTTCGCCATGCTACATAATTTCCCTATATTTTGATGGAATTCTTTGAATGATACCTGATGTTTATGTGTATCAAGATATATCGAGTCATTGATACCAATAGCAAATATAACGACATCTTGATTGTGCATAGAAGATTCTTCCTCAAATCTTTGAAGTACATCTAAAGTGGTATTCCCTGACACACCAAAATTATGTACTTTAATGGGCAATCCCTGGGCTTTAAAATACTTTTGTAAACGAGCAACCCATCATCATTGTTCATGATCATTATGTCGCTTAGCTATGCTATCTCACCAGACAGAGACATTTTTTTTCATACTAAAGTTTATAAGGTTTCAAAATATCTATGTAGGATTGTAACACGAAAACATTATCAAACAAACACGCCACAGTAAGCGGTCAAATTCCTCCAGGAACCGGCGTATAGGCAGCGACCTTGTCTTTGATGGTATCGATATTCACGTCACCGACAGGTTTGCCGTCGATATGTCCGTATCCGACATCCACGATGATCTGAGTTTTGTCATTGCGTATAAATGTTTCATCGACAAGATGCACTTTTCCTGTACAACAAATAATATAATCTGATTGTTTAGTTATCGTTTTAATTTCCTCCAGAGAATTTTCTTGATTGAAAGACGATACCGTTGCTCATCTTTTGACACAATCAATGATCAAAGGCCTACCGACGATATTACTCTGTCCGATAATAGAAACTGTCTTGCCTTTCATATCACCTAACCCATAATTATCTAGAAGATACAAGACAGCTTTTGGCGTAGCAGGGATGAATTCGATAAGATCTATAGAAGATAAACCGGTCAATACCCCGCCCAATCCATCAATATCTTTAGTCGGCGTAATGGCAGACAACAACTGGGATTTATACGGAGCAAATAGTTCAGGCAAAGGGAGCTGTATCATGATTCCGATACATTCATCATCCTGATTGAGATATCTGATGAGTTCCATGATTTTTCAGACAGTATCATAATTCTGGTTGATATAGATGCTTACATCGTCGAATTTTCCCGCCTGATTCCTGTCGTATTCAGCCACATGATTCTGACCGAACACAATCACAGGAAGACCGATAGCGTCTCCATATGCTTTCTTATGTTTGACATACGTAGCAGATGAATAATCATCACCAAGAAAAACAATAGCTACATATATTTTTCTGTCACCGAAAATCTGAGCTCTTTTGTGGATAAGCTCCTGATTGAGGGTAATAGATAATTCTTTTCACGAAAGTATCATAAATATGCATATACAAAAAAATAAATCACATAATATATACTGAAGTAGAGCCGAATCTCAACCTGAAAAAATTTCCACCCGGGTGAAACCATATTAGATAACATTTTAGTATTTTTGGTGAAAAAAGAGCAATGTAAAGCGTAAAATAAAACAACAAAATTGCATTTTTGAGTATATTAGCTATAATTAGTTATAGATCTCTTACGAGATTTTAGCGAAACAAAAACCTATGAACGACCTACTTATCGTGATTATTATAGCGCTAGGCATACGGCTGATCGGATCACTTATGATCAAGGCGATTTTTTCTTCGATGTACAAAAATCATAGGATACACCAAGCCAATAAGCTCAAATATCTTCAAATCAAGATTCCGAAAAGCGTGACGACGAAATGAGGAGGAGAAGAAGGAGGCGATACCATCAAGGATATGAAACAGAATATCCAGATTATGAACCAGATATATAAGAATTTTTATTCGATAATTGATGATAAGCGATCCCATAGGAAATTCGGACATAATTACATCAGCATGGAAATGTTCATCGAAAAAGAGGTCATCAAATTCATCATGGGAATACCGGAAGATCATGTGGAAAATATGGAAAAGCTTATCTCATCATTCTATATAGGAGCGGTGGTAGATCCTATCGATCAGCCGAAACTCCTCGAAGCGGGAAAATATATTGCCGGATGAGAATTCGTTCTGACCAAAGATAACGCCTATCCGCTCAAAAACTACGAAACATTTGAAGCTGATCCTATGGATTCCCTGCTTTCCGCATATTCCAAAGTATTCACGGATGAGAAAATGTGTTTGCAGGTGCTTATTTCTCCGCTTGATGAAAAAGTGCTCAAAGCGCTCAGGAAAGAATCCAAAAAAATCAAAGAAGGAAAGAATAAAAGCTTTATAGGAATGCTGCTCAAGGATATACGAAAAGGGATCATAGGTGGATGAAGCGATTCCAAGGATGCTCCGAAAGACGATGAGAAAAAAAGCGATATCACACAGCAACAAACGGGAGATCTCGATAAAAAAGTCGAAGACGAAATCTTCTCAGTGAAGATCAGAGCATTGGTCACTTCACCGGATCAGAATAGACCGGAAAGAATCATTGACGATCTTGCAAGATCATTCAGCCAATACAACTATATAGGACTCAATGCGTTCAAATTCAAAAAGTCCAAAAATATCCAGAAATTCGTAAAGGAATTCATAAATAGGTTATTCCGAAGCGATAACGGAACGCTGACAAATATCATGAAACGGAACAAAAAGATGATTTTAGGAATCAAAGAGCTCTCCTCTATTCTTCATATCCCTAATGCAAAGTTCAATAGGAATCCGCGCATCAGCCGGCAAAAATACAAGATCATCCCGGCACCGGATGACATTCCGACTGAAGGAATCTTGCTCGGATATAATACCTATGCAGGAATCAAAAAAGAGATAAGAATCATGACCAATAACGATGATAGGATGAGACATATGTATATTGTCGGACAGACCGGTTCGTGAAAAACAACGCTTTTGAAAAAAGCTATACAAGAAGATATAAGATTATGAAATGGTTTTTGTGTGATCGATCCGCATGGAGATCTTGTAGAAGACACCTTGAAATATTTTCCTAAAGAAAGGATAGATGATCTGATTCATTTTGATCTGCAGAATACTGAGTATCCGATTGCCTTCAATCCATTGGACGGAGCAGAAACTGATGATGAAAGAGATGTCATAACCAATGATCTCGTAGAGATGTTTGTCTCTATGTATGGAGAAGAGATTTTCGGACCAAGGATACAGGATTACTTCAGGAACGCGTGTTTCCTACTCATGGAACAGCCGGAAGGAGGAACGCTTGTAGATATCATGAGACTGTTTACCGATGATGCATTCGCAGAATCCAAAATAAGAAATGTAAAGAATCCTATCATCGCAGCACGGTGGAATAAGACATATAAGAAAATGGGAGAAAGAGAAAAATCGGAGATCATACCGTTTATCCAAGCAAAATTCGGACCATTTACCACAGGAACCTATGTCAGAAATATTATCGGACAGCCAAGATCGGCATTCAATTTTTTTGATGCAATGAACGAAAAGAAAGTAATTTTAGTAAATCTTTCAAAAGGTCTTGTAGGAGAAGAAAATAGCAAGCTCATAGGAAGAATGGTGTCTATGCAGCTTAAACTTTCAGCACTCAAGAGAGCAAGACTCGATCCTAAAGAAAGAGTACCGTATTTCCTCTATATCGATGAATTCCAGAATTACGTATCAAAATCCATCGAAAGCATTTTGTCTGAAGCGAGAAAGTATAAACTAGGACTCATAATAGCTCATCAATATATCGACCAGCTAAAACAAGAATGATTGGCGGGAACGCTCGATCTTTCCAAAACTATTTTTGGTAACGTCGGAAATCTATTTATCTTCAAGGTCGGTGCGCCAGATGCGGAATTCCTGGAAAAAGAGATGGGACCGGAATTTTCAGCGATAGATATGGTAAATGGAGATACCTTCAGGGCTGCGGTAAAAATAGTGGTCAACAACCAGCCGACCAGACCATTCAGTTTTACCATAGATCTCCCCTGGTTGAAGCCCATCGTCAACATCCCGGAAAAAATAGAGATCATGAAACAGATTTCCGCATTAAAACGATGAACGAAAAGAGAATTAGTCGATAAAGAAATTTTCTTTAGAGTCGGTGTCTAATCGAAAGGGCCTTTAACTGTTCCTGTTGTTCGATCTATCTCTCCAGAAGGAGGATTTTTTTTGATAGATGGATCAGATTGAGATAATCAAGATGTAGTTGGAGGAACCAGAAAAAGAGCTTTTTTTTCTTTGATTTCTTTGAGTTGATTTTCTGCATACTCTGAATGTCCAGGGAATTCCTTTTTGATTCTTTCATATATTTTTTCCGCAAGACCAAGGCATCTTAGTCCACTCGTTTTTACATATCCATCAGCCTTATCACGTAAAGATTCAAAAGATTCCTTTTCGGTAGGGATATTAAAGGTATTAGTAACCAGCAAATATTTTTCATATTTTTTTTTCTTTTTTTCTTGGATATTAGGTTCAACTTTTTTGAAAAAGGGTATGTCAAATTTTTTCTTTTTATCTTCAAATATTTTTTTGAGTTTATCGAGAAAATTTATGGATCGCATCCATGGTTTATTGTTTTGGTTATCTTTATTAAAGAAATATTTTTGAGTTAAACATTCGATCTCATCAAGTACAATGAATATTGTTTGCTCATCCGCAAATCTATAGAGATCAGGTTTAAGGAAGGAACCAATATTTTCAGGAGTAATAGGAACATCAATGGAATCATTGATATTCGGCAAAATTTCCTTCAAAAGTTTGAATTGTTCATTTACAAAAGGTATATTGAGATCATCTGGTATTGGCAGTAATAAATTTTTTATATCTGAAGATTCTTTTCCATGGATTACATCATCAAACTCGGTATTTTTATAAATATATTTTTTTAGATCAAACAAAACAGGATCAAGATCCTGAAGCCTTTGTAGAGAAAGATTCCCTGCTATTTCAAAATCAAGATTTTCACAAAGTTTATTTTTTATGTCCAAAACTAATTTAGCTTTAATATCATCTTTTTGTTCAATATATTCATTCATGCAGCAACTAAGCAATTTTTTGAGTGATTGGAGACATTCTATTTTAATTATCAGAATATTTTTCTGATCATGGAGCGTTGTATTGTTTCCATCATTATTTTTTTCCAAAATTTGATGTCTGTATACGACGACATTATCAATCAAACCGTTTATTTTTTTAAAATTCTCTGTATTCATTATTATGAAGCCTGTTTAGATAAAGCAACATTTTGGATTTCTTGATTATAGATTTTACGGGAATTTTCAAAGACATTGTTTCTGATTGCGATTTTCAATTCCTTCATAAAATATTCATAATTTTTTGGTAGCACGACGGAATCCAGATCAAACGCTTCTCGGATTTTCAGATACGCGCCTTTTCCATATTTTTCATCAAAAGCGTTTATGAGCTCAGCAATATGCCTATCCAGCGTTTCCGTCCAGGAATCGGAGATATACAGATTCATCTTATTGTATCTCAGTTTTTGGATGACGCCTATGATATCCATCATGGTCCCTTGTTGCTTAACCTGATTGATCAGCAAAGAGATCGGATGTGTATTGACCTTATACTCCATGGACTCAAGCGTTTTCTTTCCGTGAAGGATCTTGCGGATTTCTGATTTCCTATCTTCCAGAACAGGTACGATATCGGATTCGGATTCCAGGATATCCTGGAGAGCTATCCCGATTTTATCCTTGACAACAGATAGCTTATGCAGCACGACAACCTGACTAAGGATATTCGGGAATTCCATCAAAAAACGATTATCGTAGATATTGTTATGGTTGCCGGGAGCGAACATATCAAAAAATCTTGTGTCCGCTTGATTGACACGATATTTTCTAACAACGTTTTTGTTGGTAATGAAATCCTTGGCACGTTTCGTTGCTACAGAATAGTCATCAAGTATTTTTTTGTCCATAACAAAAACCAAAGAAATAAATCCACAATACTATAAAAATATAGTATAAAAAGTCAAGCTTATATGGCGTTAAATTATATTTTGTATACAGAGCGAAAATTGGCCTCTAATTGCTGAGAAAGTGCTTCAGGACTAATTTTCAACATTTCAGCGACGAAATCGTAGATATATTTCACATTTGCCGGATGATTATCCTGTCCGCGGACCGCTTGAGGCGTCAAATACGGCGCATCGGTCTCCAAGAGCAATTGTTGCAAAGGGACAAGCTGTAAACTTTCACGCAAATCTTCAGTTTTCTTATAGGTAATATTACCACAGAAACCGATAAACAATCTTTTAATTTTGTAATCTTGTAATTTTTTAATTTCCTCCGGTCAATATCCCCAACAGTGAAAATAAACAGTCAAATCTTTGTACTCCTTCAGTACATCCAAAGTCTGATCAAACGCGTCCCTGGAATGTACAACTAATGGTAATTGTAATTCACGAGCCAAGTTGCAATGTTGGATAAAAAGTTGTTTCTGAGTTTCCAATGTTTCCGGTCAATTAGGATAATGAACATCGATACCGGTTTCACCGATAGCTACTATATATTGTTTATTCGCTACATATAAATCCTTGAACCGTTGTATCTTTGTAGGGATATCCTTCGCAACAACCGTTCCATCAACGCATTCCAACGGATGTAAGCCAAGTGTCGCTTTCACGATACAGCTTGTGAAATCATGCTCAGCTATCTTGGCGATTTCGATGCCTTGGATATTATAGGATTCGCTCGCTCACGAATTCACCAGTCCCGCTCCTCCGGCATCGATGAATTTTTGCAGATATCATTGCCGGTCATGAAGCAGCGGTTCGGTATTCAAATGGGTATGCGCATCGAATAATTTCATACGATTTGGAATTCAGATAAAAAAATACGTTGCTTTGGTTATACAATTCCGTAAATACTAATCAAACAGATTTTACATTTATAATGAAGAGAAGAAAATGGCAGTAGTATTGTGAATTTTGATGTTTATGGGTCTTGTGCTCATACACGAATTAGGGCATTTCATCAGTGCCAAAAGGAAATGAGTCAAAGTATTGGAATTCGGTATCTGTATACCGCCGAAAGTATGCACGCTCCGAAAAGATAAATCAGGGACGGAATATACGCTCAACCTCATTCCTCTCGGAGGATTTGTCAGGCTCAAAGGAGAAGATCCGAAGGATGAACAGGATTTCAATGCCAAAGATAGTTTCATCAAAGCGAAGATAGGAAGGAAAATATTGATTCTGATTTCGGGAGTCGGTATGAATATCATCCTCGCACGAGTAATCTTCACAGCTATCTTTACCATGGGTACGCAGCCTATTTCTGTGCTTCCGGAAAATGCATTGACCAGCACGCAGAACAGCTATCTCATGCCAACAGTAAACTTTCTGTGGAAACAAGGATTTATCAGTGGCGATTTAATTTCCACTCCAGCAAAAATCGAAAGCGTATCATCTGATCTTCTTGGACAGAAGATGTGATTAATGTCAGGAGATACCGTGCTCTCTATTAATAATGAGCCAGTGGATGTCTGGAACATCGGAAGCGTCTTAAAGAAGAATATCGACAAAGACATAGCATTGCTCTTTACGAGAGACAAGAAAAAAGTGCTCGCCAAAGCGCACTGCCCTGCCGACAACTGCATCCTCTGACTGACGTTCAAAGCGGAGAATCTTAACCTCAAGCCGATAAAATTCCCGTTCTTCACAGCGATGCGAATAGGAGCCAAAGAGATCAAAGCACAGACCGTGCTCACGTTCTCGGCATTGGGAACATTGTGAAGCGATCTGCTCTCTTTCAATAAAAATAGGATAAAGACATCACTCAACAGACTCACCGGACCGGCAGGAGCCATCAAGTTCGGAGAGACATTGCTCAATGCATGAGGACGAAAACTCTATCTCTGATTCGCAGGCATGATCTCGCTCGCATTGGCGATATTCAATATCTTGCCCATCCCGGCATTGGACGGAGGAAGATTGTTGGGAGTGTTGATCCAATGAATCGGCAAGCTCAAACCGGAAAAATATTTCAACATAGAAGGATACATCAATCTCGTCTTCTTCGTGCTTTTGATGGGATTATGAATATATATCCTGCTCAAAGATCTGGTTCATTACCGAGCGATTAAAATTCCGTTCTTCGGATAGTTTTCAAAAAAAACTCCCTAAATCCCCCTTAACAAGGGGATTTTTTGTTTACAAAAACCCTCCCTGTTAAGGGAGGGAAGGGTGGGTTTGTTTATAATTACATTATTTAGTACAATTATCAATCATATTTTTATATTCATTTGCTTGACGGATATATCCAGGCAAATCGTCTTCTAGAGTTTTGACTCATTCCTTTTGAAGTTTGAGATATGTCTCATTGAGCTCAGTAAGCACTGCAGGATCTACGCATTTTTTATTTTCCGCCATATTGATAAGTTCTTCATACATCTTTTCATAATCATATTTCTTTTGGAAAGCTTCAGAATCGGTATTAGTGACCTTATGGACATAGACCACTACTCTCTGCCGAAGCACCTCGAAACCGGAAAAAATTGATGCTTTTTCCGCAGGATGGTTTTGTATGTATGACCACGAAAATCCTAGTAATACAAGTCCGATGATAAGTTTGATAAGATTCCTTCTCACGAACACTCTTTCTTCTCTATTCATAGATGCAAATGAAATATATAAACGAATGAGTAATACAGTTTTCAGAATCCTTTTCAAGCAGTTCTGACATCAAAATATTTTCCTTGCAAAAACAACGCCTAAACGATAAAACGAAGAAGCGACGAAATGACCAAAAAAATCGTTTAGTCGTTTAAGCGTTTAGTCGTTTATTCGTATTTTATGAAAATTGCTTTTGTGCATTGCCGGATCCAGCCAGGATGAGCGCTCGCCGTATTCAAAGACCTCATCGATGAGCAGAAAAACATTGATAATGCCAAAGTGTTTACGCTTTTTTCCGATTGCAGGGAACTCAGGACCAAATATCATACGCTTAAAGTAGTGACGGCTTTGCCGAAGCGGATGAATAACCTCTTCGTCTGGTGTAGTACACGTAACATTCCTCTCCTCTCACGGCTCTTTGACTATCGTAACTTGATGTTTTTCTATCCAAGCCTGATGAGAATTCTTTCAAAAAAAATCAAAAGATACCATCCTGACCACATTCTCATTTCTTCCTTCGCCATCGCGAAAAATATCACCCCGATATCCGGCATAAAGACAACGCTCTATCTTCATTCCCCTATGCAATATATCCGGACGCATTACGATGAGTACGACGAAAAGCTTACGGGAATAAAATGGAAGCTTTTCAATCGGATAGTTCCTAAGCTGAGAAAACGGGATCTCAAGTTCACGAAGTTCGATAAAATCTATGCAAACAGTAAATATACGGCTAAAGTTGCTGAAGAGCTGTATGGAATGCATACCATCCAAATAAAGTATCCACGCGTCACAGAAAAATGTTTTATCCCAGCAGTTCAAGAAACACCGTTGGAATATTATCTCTACGTAGGTAGATTAGTGACTTTTGTCAGAGAAGCGGATAAGATAATCAAGTTATGCAATGAATTGAAAGTTCCGCTTATCGTCATGGGAAGCGGTCCCGACGAAGTCTATCTCAAATCCATCGCAGGTCCGACAATCATTTTCATAGGACGAATCACGGATGTGGATGAAAAAATAAAGATCATCAGTCAAGCAAAATGATTGATCAATCTGACCAAAGAAAGCTATGGAATCGGAACCGTCGAAGCTATGCTTTTGTGAGTTCCGGTCTTCGGTTACGGTGAATGAGCAACCGCTGAATTAGTTGATGAAGATTGTTGAGTATTAGTGAAAGACAAGAAACATCATACACTCGTAGAAGGCTTTAAAAAGTTCATGAGTACGAAACGGGATAGGCAGATGATAGCGAAAAGAATCAGAGAAAAACGGAAGAATAAGTAATTTATTTTCAATCAATACGATGAATGAGATAAAGGAAAAAAATATCTACGAATATCAATCCATCGCTGACAAAGAACCAGCGAAAGTCAAAGTGGTGATGATCGACAAAAAACGCAAGAGGGTAGAAGTCAGCAGAGATCTGATAGAATGTCTGAATCCGTTTCGAATAGACTTCACTGAATTAAAATAAAAACTCTGTCTAAGCAGAGTTTTCTATTTCTTGAGTACGAAATGAACTCGGAAGTTGATGACTATGGGAATGATAGTGATAATGACGACGAGAAGAATAAATTTCCACGTCAATGTATTCAGATCTGTGCCTTTTCTTTTGAGCGCATAAAATACGACGAAATCGGTTATAGCGATCACTAGGGTGACAATAATAACGGATCTTCGGAAAAACGGAATATTCATAGGAGAAATCAAAGGATAAAATTACGCGAATGATTTTGCAAATCTCAAGTCTCCATTAGTGAAATATCTGATATCCTTGATGCCGTATTTGATGGCGGCGAGCCTGCTCATACCCAATCCGAAAGCGAATCCAGACCATCATTCATCAGGATTTACACCAGCCAATCTAAGCACTTCAGGATGGATCATCCCGCCGGGTAAAATCTCTAACCGTTTGGACATCTCTCTTTTCCCGGTCTTAGGATTAAGGTATTCATATCTCGCGTCGATTTCGAATCCAGGTTCCACGAACGGGAAATATCCAGGCCTCATCCTCGTTTCCACTTTCTTTTTCAAGACAGCATTGAGCATCGTTTCCATAAGGTTTTTGAAATGGGCGATGCTGATATTTTTGCCGATATACATGCCTTCCACCTGATAGAACATCACATCATGCGTAGCATCCATATTTTCAAATCTATATGCTCTTCCAGGAACAAGCACTTTCATCGGAACACCGTATTTCTTGATCATATAATTTTGCATAGATGAGGTATGTGTTCTCAAAACCAGATTTTCACCATTTGAATCTTTTTCGTTGAGATAGATAGTATCATGCATTTCTGTAGCAGGATGAGTAAGCGGGATATTTACCGATTCAAAGTTCTCAAACTTAGTCACCATCTCTGTCCCATATTCCATGACGAATCCCAAGGATTTGAAAATTTCTTCTACTTCTCTCCTGATTTCCGCGAGAAGCGAATACGATCATGTTTCGTTAGCTCTATCTAGACTGATATCCACAAGATCCTTTTCGAGCTGTCCGTTGATCTGTC
>Ga0209777_10003146_pt1 | contig 20830 bp, 18 predicted proteins | sample FrelakmetHBP12HB_FD_187147 | JGI IMG/M metagenome (GOLD analysis project Ga0209777, IMG submission 187147) | Freshwater lake sediment microbial communities from the University of Notre Dame, USA, for methane emissions studies -HBP12 HB (SPAdes)... | ecosystem: Environmental > Aquatic >...
CGTTACTGATTAGAGTCTTTCAATCCTCATTTTATCGAGGGACTCTCTGAAACCGGTAGTCAAACATCGTGTTTTCATCTATCCTAGTTCTATATCTACTTGATTTCTAACTAGCTTTAGATCCACCGAAAATCGAGCGCAGCTTAAATACTCGTTCACGCACTAACGAGCACATTCAAAGTTGCACGTCAAGAAAGCCGCATCCGAAGGCAGATTTGGGGCCTCCACCCGTGATTGATCCTACGCTTATCAGCCAGTCACTAGCGTCGTCTAGCTCATCGAACACGTAGTCGGCAATGCCGGTAAAACCGGCGAACTCTTGAGCCCCACCCCTCCTTGATCGGCGCTCCAACCGCTGAAAATGCTTTGCTACTTCTATCACGACACCACTACAATTATAATGTGGCACGCGTTCACTGGTTCCGTATTCGTTGACATATAAGAGTAGCCTCGACCGGATTAGCGCAAGCAGTTGCTCAGGCGAAGGCGGAAAAACGACTGTTTTCAAAATGATCGGTGTTTTGAAGCCTACCTGTACAGATTTCCGCTTGAAACGAGGCACGTCTATCATATCCGTCGTCTTCAGATTCGAAATGTTGAGTGTGTTTCCGTCGTAGATTTCTCTTCCGGAAAAGCCGCAATTTGCTCCCTCGACAGTGAACGTATTCAAGCCGTATCGTCGCAAACTTCCTATCCCCGTTTCTCCGAACAGCTTCATTGCAACTAAAACATGTGGTAAATACCTGCTGAAGGCGCCGAAAAAAAGCATATCGAGATTGAGTTTCGACCCGGCTTCCAGATCCATTCTCTTGCCGAAAAAAGGTGGTACAATTATTATCGGTCGTACTGGAGGTGCGTGCCCCTTTTTTGCGTTTTCGCGCTCATATAAGTGGTAGAACAGGCAGTCATCGTGAGCCGAGCACGTCTTACAATCGCTTCTGCCCTCTATACAGCTTGCCCGTCGCAGATGAATTCCAAATCCTCCCCGGAATGTCGAGCCCATCCATCGGGGTAGGACCGTACGAGTTTCAAATTTGAGTTCAAAGTTGACTTTCGAGACGTCTAACATCGCAGCACCACTGTGCAACGCATTTGACCAACACGATCATTCGCAACGTACTGTTCAGTCTGATTTGAAGGATTTCCCCGTTCACGGCTTAATAACATCGTTCAAGACCGAGCGTATCCGAATAGGGACAATCAACAATCCATGGGTCGCCCTCTGTTCGCAGCTTTGCGCGCATGCTTTTAAACGAATAAGCTCGTAGAGAGACGAGCAATGAATTTGCCTCTATCCATAGCCCTTGATCTTTCTTACTCTCGTACTCGTCTTTTAACGACTGCGGGAGAACTTCAATCATTTGATCGGCGTTTTCAATCACATGCTCGACCCAGTTTTCGTGTGATCCCGATAGCAGGTGCTTCTCAAACCCTGCAATACTTGGATGTTCCAGTCCCTGCCGGAATAACCGCTGATTCATCCCTTGATACCCGGAACTGTAGACGTCGTTACTCGCTCTCACAAGATCACCCTCGCTTATCGGGTTTTGTAGTTGATTGACCGCATGCATCGACCTTTCGACGATATTGTTGTCGTACAACGGGTGTGCGCTGGCCTGCTCGGTGAACATAACGATCGGAGCCGGAGACCGTTTGCCCGCTCTGTTCACTCGTCCCATCCGCTGAATAAGCGCGTCAATGGGGGCAGGTTCAGTAAAAGCGCAGTCGAAGTCGATGTCCAGACTTACTTCAACAACTTGAGTCGCTACAAGTAGGTTCGGCAGATTACCAGATGTGATGGATCCTTCAATCGCATTTCGATCTTTTTGGTTAAAGACGCTATGAAGCAGTGCTTTTTTATCGGCACGCAGCGCCAAGTAAACCCGTTGCGCTGTTTTAACGTGGTTAGCGACGACAAGCACTGACGCGTGCTCGTGCAAGGCATCTTGAATCATGTGTAAGTTGTCGATCATTGATCCGTCTCGGATGCGTACCTGATGTCTTTTCCGCTCTAGCACTTCCCGGTCACGCTCTTTTACAGGATCGGGGTAGACGAACTCAACGTTGTGGAGCGAGTCACGAATCAGTTTCACCATAAAGTCGGGAAAAGTAGCAGAGAGAAAAACACAGTGTGCGCCCCATTCGGTAACTAGTTTCGCAGTTGCTAGTATAAGGCCAAAGATTCGTGGATCATAGGCGTGTATCTCATCGAAAACAAAACACGCGTTGCGGAACTCAGCGAGCATCAACTCCCATCCTTTGCCGTGAAGCGTGTGTCGCAGGATTTGATGCGGAGTGCAGACCCGAATTGGGAACCACAGTCCACGGGCGAGTTGCTTGTTTGCAGTGGCCTGCTGCTGCCGGGAAACTGACGTGCTGGCCTCATCGTCCCACATATCGTACAAGGCTGATGCCGCGCGCGCGTGAAGGAGCCCGACACGCGCAGCACCGAAGATAGCGCTCAGCCTTTTATACATAGCGTTGATGCTGGCCGTATACGGAAGGACATAAAAAAGCCGACCGTTTTTGTGTTGATTCGATTGCGCCCACAGTAGTGCCGCTTCAGTCTTGCCTGAACCCGTTGGAGCCCTTAAGATTGCAGACCCACAGAGACGTTTAAGGCGCTCTTGAAATGGGCGTAACTCGTGAGTCATAATACGGAAGCGTGCAAGGTGCGGAATAGCAGGCGGAATACGGTGCGCGCTTCCCAAATAATCCGCAGATCTTGTCAGTCCCCGAAGTAGAGAGGCGTCATATCGTTCTTCAAAGGAAATCGACCGTAACTGACTGTATTTGCTGTGCCCTCTCTCTAACCACTCGGGCGGCAAGAGCTCCGGCGCGACGTCAAACGCCACACGCTCCGGCACCTGGTCCCAATCGCGGAGGAAGTGTGCAACTTCCCCCCATTGCTCCTGAAGCTGATCGACGTTGGTATACCATTCTTTAACCATTTGTTGGCAAATCGGAGTCACTTCAACGCTTGACGGAATTTGTTCCCACAAAAGGTTACCTTTTTGCGATGACGCGATATCACCAGGGATATCCCGATGGCTCGTCAGAATTGCAAAGATGATGAGATCATCGATGTTTGGTTGTGCAGCGGCGAACATTGCAGAGAGTATCTCGTGTCGTTTGCCGCCCCAGGTTCGCTCAACTCCAAGCAACACGTTTTGAAAGCCGGTTGCCGCTTTTCCCATGTCGTGAAACATGATGGCTAGGAGCAACTGCCTCCCTATCGTAGCTCTTTCGCCGTCACCACATGGGAGGGAGGCAATTATCTTTTTGGCGGCACGCAGCGCGTGGATTGTGTGACTCGATATACTCTCTCCATCACTCTTGGCTAGCAGCGTTTGCATCAAGTCCTCTGCCAATCATATAGGTAGAGTACATCATTAGTTCGCACTGCGTCAGAAGGGTGGAATAAATTCTCTTCCTGGATACGATATCTGGTGGTTGTGAATGGCAAAATCGCCTCAAACTTGCCCACAGCGCCGACCAAGCGAGTCCTTCCCTTCACGTCATTATCAAACCAATCTGGGAGGGAAACAACCAGTCCAGCTATCCCTTTTTGAGGATACGGGAGTAATGTTGGCCCCACGTCCCCTTCGTTTACAGCGCTGAGCTCAATCTCTACAACATCAGTGATCCACGCGACGTCTTGCGATTGTCCAAAACACGGCGTCGCTCGCGGGTACTCGAACGCAGATTGAAGCTCGCAGTTCGTGACGTAAAGGTCGAGGCGCGGGTGTAGGTAAACTTGACGCTTGCCGAGCCCCTGCCCCTTGGCGTGTGGTTTCAGATGCCCCCCCTCAAGCTGAAGCCTTTCGGTACGCTCAAGCTCCACGTCCATCCCGCTGCACGCAAATTCAAAACCGATACGTGTCTCTTGTGGCCGCACAACGCGTCCAGCGCAAGCGCTGATGATTCCAAGTAGCGTACTGTATGCAGGGAGCGTCGTAATTTTTGTGCCACTAATAAAGAGCGGGCGCCTGAATGAGGCCGTATACCCTTCAAAGTGGACATGCAGCGCCTTCATGGTAACAGGTCGCCGACGTTGCTCGCAGCTTGAATGGGTGTCGTAACCTGTATTAGTACTTCGGAGCCATTGCGGTCAACACGAGTCGAATCGAGCGCTTTGACGTCTGCTTCGTTCCGCAAAAATCCGGAACGGACACCAATAAACACAGGGGTACAAATGCGGTCAGCGTAGTCTCTTATTACCTCTTTGAGCGTGCCTACATCCAACTTGATGCCACTTTCGTCGTCGGTAAAGAGATGATTGAAAATAGGATTGCCGCAATTGAGTCCTGCCGCAATGATGACTTTCGGGCTTATATCTGTTCCAAATTGTGCCTGCTTTGCGCCTCCGCGAAGGACCGCGAGCGCATTTAGTAGCGCCTTCGCTCGCTCTCTGCGCGCCTCCCCTGCGTTCGTCATCTCGTACACTTGCCCAACTTTGCCCTCGTCTTGTATGACGGTGACTTTCCCGTCTTTGAGAAACCTCTTAGCGAGGGTTTCATCAAGCTCAATTCTGTCCCCCATATTTTGGAAGACTCCGAGACGGCCATAATTCAGACAAAAAACGCTTTGCAAGTGTGTGTTGTAAAACTCTGTGGTATATGGAAGTGGAGTACATGGGCGTTCAATTGGCTCTTTGCGGTCTTTTTCTGCATTTGCTAGTTCTAGTGCCTCAGGATCGAACTTCGTAATATGAACGAACGCCTCGTCTCGCCCTCTCACTCCGTACTTGCGCGTTGATACTAGCAAGGATGCGAGAAACGGTGATGCGCGCATTACAGCTTTTGTTTTCGTCCCCCTTACCGTTGTCTCCTCTGTTTGTTCCAATTCATCTTCTATCTGATTGCGACCGATGTCTTTTTCAGTTCGCATATACCCGAAGATGTCATCTTCTACAAAATCGACGGGATTTAGTTCGCTGCTGATCTTTTTTACGTTCCCTTTTGGGTTCCAACCGATAGCCACTATCTCGCTTGCAGGCCATCCTGTCTCTTCTACCAGCGTGTTTCTGAGCCAGCGTTTCCACGCTTGAGCTGAGACGTATGGTATCCTGTTTCTCCCTTCACTAAACATCTTAGGAATGGTCACATTTCGATCTTCTCCGACCCCCAAACCAGCGCCATTAAGAAAGGATCCGCTGGCTTGAATAACAAAGGTGCCGGCTATGTGTGTTAGTTCTCTTTCGGACATTTAACCTCCTCTTCTTACATTTAGACCTAAATCTTGTGCTTCTCGGTACAAACTCGCGATTGCCAAATGAAATTGGAATAGTCGCTCGTACCGTAACGGTTGACCCTCGTCATCGAGCAGAAACTCTTCCCAAACAGCATCATCGAAGTGCATGTTCTCGATAGATGCTGCAATTGTTTCAAAGCGCTGCTTAAACCACCAAAGGCCTTTCTTTCTGGATTTCAATTGTTGTAACACCTGTTTGTAGATGCCCTCAAGTCCGATGCGCTCTCTATACTGCTCAAACAAAATGCCGATCAAAGCGGAATACAAAGGGGGGAGGCCATCTGAACTTGCATCTTCCGAGGCCGCTACGGCCACACTATCGGCACGCGGCTCTTGCTGGTAAAGAAATTGAGTCAACAAAAGGCGCAATTGAAAAAGTAACTCTGCTACGGAAAGAGCGCCGCGTGCGTCTTTCACGAGTTTCTCCCATTGAGCGTAAGAGAGCCCTGCATATTTCTCCGCCAAACTGGTAAACTGATTTCGCAGCCACACAAGTCCTACATCTGGGCGCTTAATCTGATCGATACGCTTTTTGAGTCGCTCGGCTCCATACGCCTGCACATCTTTGGTGTAGATTATGTAAGCAAGTGCGCTGACATCCTGTGCTTTTGGACTAATGGTATGAACCGCAGTGTCGATGATCGAGTCAGGGTCGTTAATGTGATGCAGATAGTAGCTAATGAGGTCCCATCCAGTTCTAGAGACAGCCACGCCGGTATCGCCCACCCGTGGAAAGAGCACCTCGTAGTCTTGAAATGTCATTTCGCCAGTTTGGATGGCACTGACTATTGCCGTTCTTACCCCACTCCGATTTGCAAATAAGTTGAGCGCTTTTTCTTTTTTTAGTTGTTTGAGCTTTTTTTCATCTCGCACTGACACTCGTTTTGCTATCCGTGCAGCGGCGTTGAGAGCAGAATCGGATTGTCCGCAGACCTTTGTTTGATAAAGTCTGTAGAGTTGAACAGAAGCCCCGGTGCGTTTCTTCTGCGGATAAAGGCCATTATAGTCGTCACCGTCGATGAGAGAACGGTATAATGAGCCCCTGGACCTGCTCTTTTCGACGTTTAGCATATCTTCGATTTCAGTCCCAAATCCTTTGTCGGCTGCTTCTCGCAGAAAGCTAAGCGCTTGATTCGGGATGACATCAACGTCACAATCAGGGCCCGCACCCGCGTTTGAAAAACGGTAAACGAATACACACGCGTGTTCGTCCGGATCATTCGTCCCTTTCTTGTCTCGCATATGTCGGTAGACGTTTAGAAGTCTTCGAATGACGATCTTGCTGCCTTCTTTTTTTCCGATGGTGTCATAATGGCTGGTTAGCGCTCTCAATCTTGTCTCTTCAGTAATACTACGGATCGTGTTGTACCAAAGATCTAATGAGGTGCTTTGAAATACTGCCAGGCGGCCGTTTAAGAGGATTAATCCTAAGGGCAGATAATGCACGGCGAAGAGGCACTTAGCACACAGATTCACTGATCGAGAGGCCGCAGGCAGTGCTTGCGCGTCACTCCCCAGACTTCCCGCAAGGGGAAACCAATCTCGCCCGATCGCCCGGAAGCGCCGCTCAGGCAGGGGCCCCGCAAGAGCCTCAGTGCATAGAGCATCAAAATCAACGGAGCGAGCGTTGCCGCACGATTCGCAAATTTCGAGTCGTTTTTCCCGTCCAATTGAATTGAGGAGGTTATTTAGCACGGCTTGGTAGGCCGGCCTGCGCGCCTCTCTTGGCTTCAAGCTGGGATGAACAAGCAGGGAGTTCTTGGTAAAAATCATGGTAAAGCTCTTGAGGTGTTCGTTGACGTCTAGCAACTCCTCCTCAAAAAGAGCGTGTGTTTCTTTAATCCTCCCTAACGTTAGCTCTTCGATGTCATCCAGCTCTGCAATCGATGCAATGACGGCTAAACCGACGTCAACAAACGGGTTTCCAGTGATATCAATTGTATCTGCGTTATTTAGAGGTGTTTGATTCATCCGATGACCTTTTTCGATTAGCATGAAGTTTTGTAGCTCTTAAGCTTATCTAAAATGTTTTGCTAAAGTTGGATATTAACACATAAATCTTTATAGTATACCAGTTACTTTTGGTATGATAATTAAATGGATAACATTTATATTATACTTTTCGTATCGTCTTACATCTTTGATCAAGTCCATATCACCAGGCGACTTGAAAAGCCTCTCACTCTTGTTGCGCGTAAATGGCCAGATGGCGGTTTGTCTAGGATGATGTTTGCTGAACGTGAGTCTGCGGGAATTGGCTCAAAGAATTTCATAGAGAAGGTGAGCACGTGTTGACACTTGTCATCTACGACATAAGCACCGACAAATATAGAACGAGGTTGTCTAAAGCACTGGAAAACGCTGGTCTTCGAAGAATTCAGTACAGTGCCTTTTCGGGAGAGCTCAATCCGCACGATCGGCACGTACTCTCACTAGACATAAGGCGATATGTCAGTTCCGAAAACGATAGCATCTATATCACCCCCCTGTGTGAACAATGCAAACGCGTCTGTGAGATCATCTCTAAAAAAGATGTCGCCCTCGTTGATTACCACAAAGTCAAGGTAGTGTGATGGTCTATTATTTGACTCCCCTCGAGCACAAGGGGCTCATCAACCGATTGCTCCCAAAAGCGCGACAGGTTGGCGTCTCTCCCGACCTTCGCGGGTACAGCTGGCACGCTGAACCGCTAAAGCCCTACTACGACGTTAAAATCCCCATGTACGCAGTGTGCGCCAAATACTGTCCAAGTGGACGGGACGTCTATCTAAAGCTGATTGAAGGCAGGGAGGGCAAGGCGACGCATGCGGTGTCGCTGGGCACTGCTGTGCATGAGGCCGTGCACGCCCTGTACACCACCATTCGCCACGGTGTGTGGGACGAGGAGTTCCACGCGTGGTGGTCACGCACGCCCTTCGAAACAACGCTCGCAGGCAACGTCGACGCCATACGGGGATGTGCAGAACGGTGCTGGGACTTCGTTCGGATGAACGCCCATTCAAGGTTCATCTCGACGTTGAGCGAGCAGCCCTATGCAAGCGAGGACGATGGCCTCTTCACCTCCGTCCCATTTATGGTCGAGCACAAGATCAGCGGCGAGCTGCTCGGGCTCAGCGGCATCCTGAGTCTCGATTGCTACGACTACTTGCACAACATCATCTTCGACCTGAAAATCGCCGCAAAGCCGCAGGAGTTTTACCGCCTATATCCCACGGGGTACGCCCTCGTCTTTGAGAGCGTCCACGAGGTTCCCATCGATATCGGTTGCACCGTTTACGTCAACTTCAAAAACGATCGTATGCTCGTCGATCGCGACCTCTTCATGATTACGGACGACTTACGGAGCTGGTGGATCGAGGAACGGGACACTAAGGCAGCTATCGTCGCCGAAAGGCGAGATCCAGGAAAAGCGCCGGAGTGCGGGAATTGCCTTTATCGGAGCGTGTGTTGACGTGCAGCGCTTGATTGTGGACGGCTGGGGAAAGTTCCTCGGCGCGGATCACGATCAGATCGTAGTAAAAGAAAAGGGCAGCGTCGTCTATCGCTGCTTGCCGCGCGACCTGCGACAGGTGGTTTTCAGCGGTAAGGGTTCTTTGAGCACTGACGCGATCGAGCTGCTTGCCGCACACGGCGTGGATATCGTATTCCTCAACTGGAAGGGCGAAGTGCGCGTGCACTTCTTTCCTCCTGAACTGCGGACGGTCAGCACGCGAAAAGAGCAGTACGCGGCCTACAATGACAGAAGAGGCGTTGCACTCGCTGTGGAATTCGTCACCGCGAAGGTCAACAACCAACGTGCAGTGCTCGGCTCCCTCGCGAAACGTCGAGTCGATACCGATCCGCACGTGGCAGAGGTCTTGTACGTCGCACGAGAGTCCATTGGCGGGATCGCGCCATTTCAAACGGACGCGAGCCATATAGAACACGTCAGAGACAAGCTCATGGCATACGAAGCAAACGTCGCGAAGCTGTACTGGGGAGCGCTGAAGACGCTCTTTGCGGGCTGGCAGTTCACCGCGCGGAGCAGGCGCTATGCCACTGACCCCATAAACGCGATGCTCAACTACGGCTATGCAATGCTCAAAGGGGAAGTAGAGCGGTGCCTTCACTTCGCCGGGCTCGATCTCCACGGCGGTTTCTTACACGCCGATCGTCCGGGGCGCACCAGTCTCGCCTTGGATCTCATGGAGGAATTCAGGCAGCACATCGTCGACAAGACGGTGTTTAACATGGTGACAAGAAACATGTTGGAGCGCTCAGAATTTGACCTCGTTGAAGGAATCACGCGGCTGCACGACCGCGTGCGAAAGCTGCTACAAACACGGATCGGCTCACGACTGGAAGAATACGTTCGCATCGGAGACGAGCGTATCCTCTGGTGCAACGTCATTCTGAGACAGGCTCACGCCATCGCGAAGTTCGTGCGAGGTGAAGGAGATTACAGAGGGTTCTGGATGCGCTGGTGATGTCTCGGTTAGCGACCTCGTACAGTACTATTTTTGTCCACGCAAGGTCTATTTCCTGAGGGTTGCAGGACTGCAGGTACCGCCGCGACCAAAGATGCGCCTCGGAGCCGAAGAGCACGAAAGGGAACACAGAAGGATGAAAGAGCGACGTAACGTGTACGGGTTCTCCCGAAATAACGTTAGGCACGTCTCGCACAACGTGTATGCAGAAGCGGATTGTGGTCTATATGGACAGATCGATACGCTCATCACCCTGGCTAACGGCAATGTGGTGCCGGTTGAGGTGAAATACTCTAATCGTGTAACCATATTCCGACAGTGGAAAAAGCAGATAACCGCATATGCGTTTTTGCTGCGCTCTTTGGGTCACCGCGTGACCGACGGAGTTATTTATTTCCCGCGTCAGAAGATGACTGCCAATATTCCTGTTTATTCAAATGATCTCGATCAGATTGCGAAAGATGTTGCAAATGTCAGGAGCCTGCTTGAAGGAGAAAAAATGCCTCGAGGAGTTCGAGAAGAGAAATGCGCATATTGTGAAGTTCGCAAGTTTTGCGTCAAGTAGGAACCCTATTCAGCAACAATGTCGGTCTCCAGCTGTCAAAAAAGAAGACGAGGTGCGTTGCCTCTACTACTTACTGATAGCGTGTTCGTGAAAAGCGTTGATGCATTCGTCGTCTTCACTTCAAGCATTGATCAGACAACAGAACGCCACAAGGTACTGCTCAAAACTCACGATAATCCCCTCAGTCAGATTTCCAATGTTCAGGGCTAAGTCCAACCAACAAGGATGAAAAACCTGACAGGGCCTCCTAAACACGCTTAGTCCAGGGCAACTGAGTCAGGAGAGAAGAAGTGCGAACAGCACTATATGAGGAGCAATTTTCCAGCCAAGGTCAGGTCGAACCCATCAGGGGTTTCCACAATCAGTGCCTGACCCTTAAGGTCGCGAAGATGCGTGTATGTCATCGTCCTGCTTATCTCAAGCTCTTCCTTAAGCACATCGATATCGTTCAAACCCTCTGCAACCAACTTGAGCAGGTTGTATTTGGTCCGTTGCAGCGTCCACGAGATCTTGGGTAGCGGCAAGATGCCGTGCTCCTCTTCAGTGACGTAAAAGACCTCTTTGACCCTGTTCGCGTTCTTAAAAACCCCCAGCAAGGCGCCGATCGATGCGGTCTTTCGCCCGCCGGTGATGTTGACGAAGACCTTCCCGCCCTTGTCGTGCTCGCTCTTTATCAGGTACGTGACAAGGTCGACAAGGCCGAGGATGTCGTACCAGTTCGCGACCTCCTTCACGACGATATCGATGACGTTTCCGAAGGTGGATGTCATAAGGTTCTCGACCTTCTTCACTTCAGAAGGCGGGTCAGTCTCTCGAATCAGTATCATCCTCTTTATATTGAACGTCTGGATACCGATGATTAAGGGTTCAGATTCAAACCCCACGGTCGCGATCATTACGTTGACCATATAGGATCTCCTGCTGAGGACTTTTCACATAAAACCTTAAAGATGTATCTGTGCTGTTTACAGAGCATTATCTTTACGATTAGTAAAATAACTGCATTGAAGCAGCCCATAAGAACGCTTTTCTGCGATTAGTACCTGAAATTGACCTCCGGACGTTCCGCCAAGCCGTACTTCAAACCAACTCGCTCCATTTTCTTGAGCTGTACGGTACTTGGGTTCACGTTCAAACCAGCTCGTAAGACTTAATAACTTCTTTTTAAATATGTAAAACTGATAATTAATGAACAAAATTAAATATTAACTAATCATATTATTATTAAAGTCGTGACGAGTAACGTACACGATGCTGTATTAGGGAGTAGAAATGTTACATGCAAACAACGCTTGACTCTATAGCGCAGATCGAATTCGGAGAGCTGCAACGCCTAAAAAACGTGACAGTTGTTCCTTTGTTTCACGCAGCGCCCGACGCGCTTACGTATAGCACACTGGCTGAAGCGCTGCGCGACGGCGTCATAGCAGTGACAGAACTTAATGTCGGAGGGTCAGTTCCTAACTTGAAGGTGGTGAACAACGCCGACATACCGGTCCTCCTCCTCGACGGCGAAGAGCTGGCAGGAGCAAAACAGAACCGAGTGTTGAACACATCAGTGCTTCTGGACGCCCGCTCAGAGACCATAATTCCGGTCAGCTGCACAGAGGCCGGGCGCTGGGCATACACATCGGAGGCCTTTACGGAGTCCGGATACGTGATGCCTCGAGACTTGCGAGCAGAGCGTGCGAGCGCCGTGTCCGCTTCCCTTAATCGAACCCAGGAGTATCGTTCCGATCAGAGTGCTGTATGGGGCAGCATCGATCGTATGGCTGAGGCCGCTGCTGTTGCATCACCAACGTGTGCAATGACTGACATCTTTGAGGCGAAACAGAAAGAGCTGGACGACTACCTCGACGCCTTTTCGTACGTGCCGGATCAGAAAGGGCTCCTCGTCTTCGTCAACGACACGGTCGTGGGATTTGACGTAATCTCCCGCACCGCCGCATATGAAGTGCTGCACCCCAAGCTCGTGAAGAGCTACGTGATGGACGCGTTACTGCGAAAAGCGAGCGGTCGCCGTAACGTAGCGCTCGAAGAGGCCCGTGCATTTGTCAAAGAGGCGCAATTGTGCTCGGGAAAGAGGTATAAATCAGCAGGGCTTGGATGGGACTATCGGTTTGAGGGAGACAAGATCGTCGGATCTTCACTCGTGCACAACAGGACCGTCGTTCACTCCGCATTCTTTAGAGCGCAAAAAGCGACGAAGACTCGTCGAATGGCGAACCACGCGAGACGGGCTGAACATAGGACGAGGCGCACAGTATAAGGGCTCTGAATTTTTTCCTTCAGTCCCTTTGTCTAAGGTGTCTATGTTTTCGTGAGTGCTCTCCGGAGGACGAGGTGACAGAAAAATGACGGACAAGTTTGAAACCGTCATACGACGGGACGAATACGGGAATATCATTTACGAGCTTAGGAATACGCCCCCCAACAGTGGAGCGCCTGTTCTGCAACCGAACAAACACAATACGGCAGCAAGCGTCATAGCGTATGGTCGAGCGTTCGGAATAACTTCATTCATTGCGCTTGGACTGTTCATTGGTGGGGTATCTTTATTGCTCCTGCTCTTGGCCTTTTTGTAAGGAAGTATGTCAACGTCTGCATCGATCAATTCCTCGCATTTAAGCGCCAATTCATCGCGTTCATTTGCGCTTATGGTTCCGAGAAACACACTCTTTTGCACGCGATACAAGCCGCTGCTGATACACGCGTTGCTCACTTTTGTTCGCACTTTGTTCTCAGCGATATCGTACACGACCCACACGATGGACATTACTCATTCCCGCCCAAGCAGATCATTTGCGATCCTATGGCAATACGTGCTTATACCTTGTTGATGTCTTGGGATCATCAACCAAAGTTTGTAAGTGATTTTCGTCAGAGCCTGGCCGTTGAGCAATAGAATATTGACCTAATTTATATCCTTCTTTTTTCGTAGCCCGGGCCTATTACATCGTGATATTCAGCATAATCGTAACACTTTAGTCGCATCCGACCACTGACTACGGCCTTGAAAAACGCGGTGCGCGTGGCGGCTTTGGTCATTTCACAAAATGTAGTTATGCTGCATAAATTGTCCTCGCGTATGAGTCCGTCATATGCTTTCTATACTTAGCCTGCTTTCCTATTGTAGGCGTTTGCTTCGCGTGCAGCCTTGCGCGACATGGATGCCGCTTAGCGTCAGGCGTCACAGTTCGACTCGCCGAGCCTAGGCGCAGGCAAAACAACTGGAGCAAGCCATGTTTTCTTGCGGAAGTACCGATTCTCACGCTCCACTTCTGCCTCGAATTCCGCAACGTTTGCAGCCGTAGCTCAGCATATTCTTGAGTGCAAGTCCGTCACCGCGAGATTTCAGACTGTGTGCTTAGGAAGAAAGAAACCCACCATCAACAGGGAGAATTACGCCTTGAACATAGCTGGCCAAGTCGCTGGAAAGGAAGAGGACGACTTTCGCCACCTCATCCGGTTCACCCCATCGTCCAATTGCTAACCTTTGCTGAAAATCATATCCAGTCTTCACGAGATCAAGCTTTACATTGAGGATTGCATCTTTCACTAACGATCTCGTCCCTGATGTTCTGATGGCGCCTGGAAGGACGACATTCACCCGGAAGCCGCTTTTGCCGTAGTCTCGAGCGAGCGATCTCGTGAGTGCGATAACTCCTGCCTTACTCACACCATAGTGCACCATATCCTTTTTGAACGGCAGAACTGCCTCAATGGAAGAGATATTAACGATGATGCCACCCTTCCCCCCTCTACGTTTAATAAAATTTTGACACATCCAGAAGGCGGAGTTCATGTTTACGCTAAGAACTTTCGTCAAGAAGTCCTCGTTGACCTTTAAATAGTCCTCCATTGGATAAACGCCGGCGTTGTTAACGAGAATATCTGGAGCACTCTCCTGATCAAAACGCAACCAAAACTGATCTATTTGCTTTTTGTCGGCCAGGTCAATTTCGTACGTAGAATGCTGGCAGCGGGCGTTATCTAAGCAGTAGACCGTCTCAGACAGTCCTCCCGGGTTAACGTCTAGAAGTAGCACAGACGCACCAGCTTCGGCGAATCGCTGGGCGATTGCCTTTCCAATGCCAGAAGCAGCACCGCTGACCACTACTTTCTTATCGAGGAAAGTCATTGATTCGGCTAACGCACGTTTTTCCTTCGCCATATTGACCTTAAGGGCTTGTTAGGTGACTTAGTCCAATAACTTTTCGTCGCGTTCGAATTGCCTTATGCTGCTTGCACAGCTGACGCGGTGACTTTAACCTAGCCATAGCTCGCGAGTTTCTCAAGCAGGCGGACACTAGTTGAAGTCTGACGATGTCGTCTGCTATCATCCGCGTCACCGGTAGCTATGCTCTTGTCAGTGACGCTGTCAATTTCCGCAGCTCTTCACTGTAAGCTTTTTCAGACTGCTGTAGTTCGACGTCCCTGCCGGTTCCGCTTCGCTTCTAATAGTCGGCCCCGGTAACTCCTTGAAAGCTCAGTGCTAAGCTTAAAGGTCAGATCGATCAGCTGTATGAGTACAATGCGTGCTTCTAGCGCAAGATGCGCGCAAACGGCCAACCTTTATCACGTTGGAAAACAGATAATTACGTGCACTCAGAAGTTCTTATCCCTGCGCGCTTGACACACATCATTACGAGCTCGCACACACGCGCGAAACGCTGCACGGAAATATATGGAATCTACTCATAGCGACGATATCGTTTTTCACGGCACCCTGCAGCAGCTCGTGGAGAAAGTTGAACGGGGCGAGATGGTCCCCCGGCTGCAGGCATCTCATGCGCCTATGTGCAAGTTCTTCACCTCATTCTACGTCATTAATGGGATTCGTCACGTGGTCCCTCTTGTGCACGGTCCTACCGGATGCCCGTTGTGGGTCTCAGATATCGTCAGGACGAGGGAATGCTGTGAGTTTCGCGGCGTCCCTCTTGAGCCGACCGCTTGCACCTCTCTTGACGAGACGAACATCATCTACGGTGGTGAAGGGAAACTCCTCGAAGCGGTGAGGGAAGCCGACGAGCGCTACCACCCAGACCTCATCGTCATCCTCTCCTGCTGCTGTTCTGGGATTATCGGCGACGACGTCGAGAGCGTTGCGCGTGAGGCCGAAAAGCTCGTTCACGCTCGGGTGCTCGCGCTTCGCAGTGAGGGGTTTGGTGGCGACTTCCGCAGCGGCTATGAGGACGCCTTCGAGCTTATTATGGACCTGATGGAGCCTCCGAAAGCGACGCGGAAGGGAACTATCAACCTCATCGGCGCTCGAATGGGCCCCTCGCTTACCGAGTTTAGCGACGACCTCGACGAGATCACAAAGCTACTGCACGCGGTAGGCGTCAAGATCAATGCAGTTATCGCTGGCGGGTGTACGGTTGACGAGATCCGTCGGGCACGCGAGGTTGAACTCAATGCATCGTGGTGCTACGACTGGGGACAAAAGCTCGGCGACGCTATGGAAGCGCGCTTCGGCATCCCGTACAGCAGGACTGGGCAACCCTACGGGCTTGCAGCGACTGAGGAATGGCTTATGGGCATCGCACGGCCGCTCGGTTTGGAGAAGGAGGCCGAGCGGGTGATACAGGACGAGACCGAACGGATACGCCCGGACCTTGATTACTTGCAACACACGCTCGCGGGAAAAACTGCCGTTATCGAGATATCGGAGTTTCCGGGCCCCATTCGAGCGCTCTCCCTCGCACGAATGGCCGAAGAGTGCGGCGCGCACCCTGTCGTCATTAACGTCCACCCGTACACGATTAAGGAGCGGATGCCGAGCATCAAGTTCCTGCTAGAGACCGGCGTTAATCCCGAAGTAATCCTTACCAAAGGTCTCTTCCGTTTGGGGAGTTTCCGTTCGTCGCGTGAGACCGAGGTGGAGCTCGAAGCAATCGTACGAGGTTTTGACGACCCAATCTTCTTCGGTAACGCCGCGCGCTATCCCGGGTGCCCGGTGGTGAATCTCACGCTTCTTAACCCTGTTTATCTGCCCCACTACGGCTTTCGGGGCATTCATAACATCGCCGCGCTGCTCCGCCAAGCGATGGAAAACCAACGTCTGCCGCGCTCAACGCTTTTCCGAGGGATGCTCTACGGAAACGAAACAAACTGACGAGGCGCGTACAGCGCGCACAAAGCCCACCGACGCATGCCTTGACCCGTACGTGAGGTGCGCCCTTAGCGGCGCCGCCCAAACGGCATTGGGGGTTAATGACAGTGCCGTTCTCGCACACGCTCCGCAGGGGTGCAATTACCTCGTTGACGGCGCCTTTTACTGGCAGGACTGCGATTATGCCCAGACGACGACGCTATGCACCAAGTTGTGCGAGGACGAGATTGTCCACGGGGGCGAAGAGCTTCTCGCACGCACGATCCTCGAGGCAAAAGAGCTCGATATCTCAGCGCTTTTTGTGCTTAGTGCCTGCGGGCCGGAAATCGTAGGCGACGACATCGTCGCGGTGTGCGAGGATGTGCAGCCACAGGTCGACTTCAAGATTATCCCTATTGAGTGCGCCGGGTTTCGCGGGTCGCAATATGACGGCATCGACCTGGCGCTCGACGCGATGCTCCGCACGCTCGCCGGAAACGGCCGGCCAACGATTCCTAACTCAGTATGCCTCGTTGCGCCGCACGCAAACGCCAATCCGACCTGGATGGCCGATCTGGAGTGGGTAAAGGACGTTCTCGTCAAGCTCGGCCTTACGGTGGTGGCCACACTCACGCACGCTACACCTCTTAGCGAGCTAGCGAATGTATCCGCTGCTGAAGGCGTGCTGCAGTTGAGCCACGACGCCGGGTACAGGGCCGTCTCGTATCTCGCCGACACCTTTGGAATCGAACCGCTTTGTGCTGATTTGCCCCTCCCCATCGGCTTGACTAACACGCGACGATGGCTCACCGCGCTGGGTCAGCGATTCGATGCAGAGCGGGTCGCAGAGGACCTGATCACGGATGGCGAACGGATGGTGACTGAAACCTGCCGCCGCCGGTGGCCCATAGCGCGCTTTTTCTATCGGACCCCCGCGGCCATTGTGGCCGATGCCACGGTGGGCATCCCATTAGTCCGTTTTGCTACTGAGGAGATGGAGCTGACCCCGACGCTGGTTGCCATTCGCTCCGCACACCCTGACGCAGAGCGTCTGCTCGAACGCGAATTGAGCGGCCTTGGCCTCGCGCCGCACGTTGTGTGCGGAACCGACGTCTATGCGACGCGGCGGAGCCTCGAGATGGTGCGGCCACGGGTCGTTTTCGGGAGCACGATCGAGCGGCACGCAAGCGAGGGGCTTGACGTATCATACGTCTTCGAGGTCGTGCGGCCCGTACGGGACTTCCGGTTACTCAATAGGGAGTACTTCGGCTATCGCGGCATCCTCTATTTGCTCGAGTGCATCCAGAACGAGTGGAGCGACCGGTGGCGTTCCACGCAACGAAGGTACGCGGCACGTTGGTAGAGGAGATATTACAATGAAACAAATCGCAATCTATGGCAAAGGAGGAATCGGAAAGAGTACGATCGCTTCGAACATATCAGCTGCCCTGAACGAGCGAGGAGTCAAAGTCATGCAAGTCGGGTGCGATCCAAAGCGCGACTCGACGAGGATTCTGGCGGGCGGCCACCTCATCCCTGCGGTCTTGGAGATCTACAGAGACAAGCTCCGGCACGGGCAGGATGCGCACGCGATATCGCTTGAAGACGTCGTTTTTAAGACGCCTAGCGGAATCTATTGCGTTGAAGCGGGCGGCCCTGAGCCGGGTATCGGCTGTGCGGGACGCGGGGTGCTCACCGCGCTCCAGATTCTTAGAGACCTCAAAGCGTTTGAAACCTACGAGATTGACGTGGCCATCTACGACGTGCTCGGCGACGTCGTGTGCGGCGGGTTTGCGATGCCCATCCGTGAAGGGTTTGCGAGCGAGATCTACCTCGTTTGTTCTGGGGGATTTATGAGTATTTACGCGGCGAACAACATCGCACGGGCGGTACAACGGCTTGCGCGCCGCGGCGACACCGGGCTAGCAGGGATTATCTGCAACAGCAACGGCGATGACGTGTTGGAGCGTGCTGTGGTTCCTGCATTTGCCCAGCGGTTGGGCAGCACGTTCGTGGAATTTGTCCCTCACAGTCCGGTCATTCAGGCGTGTGAACTCGAAGGTCGTGCGGTGGTGGAATATGCGCCCGAGTCAGAGGAGGCAGCGATTTTCCGAGCTCTCGCGCGAAAGGTGCTGGAAAACGATACGAAAGTGATCCCAACGCCTGTGGAGGAGCTGCCCGAGCTCGAAGAGCTATATCGGAAGCACGTGGCAAAGACTAAGGCAGTATGACGGCATTGTCGCGACGACCGTTGCGGCACGGTTGAGGCGAAGGTGAAACGAAAAAACGTCCCGCTGTGCCTAAGTTGCAAGAACTATATCAGCCCTCGTGTCTGTCAGGTCTTCGCTTCGATCCCTCTCGAGATATGGGAAAACCGCTTTCGCCATACGGAGCCTTATCCCGGCGACAACGGCAAGCGGTTTACCCCTAAGTTCGGCTAGCTTAGCTCCTACTCAGTCAGCAGCGCGTCATTGGGGCGGTTGGTCCGGCGGTGCCTGTGCCTTCTCTGAGAATGCTAGAACCTTTTTTGTGTCAAGGCTTAATTCGTGGAGCTATTGTTAACAGCGTACCCGAAGCGCTTGATAGCTGGTCGTTTGTTTTCTCGTTTTTGAGTCGAATAACCAGCGCTTTTTTTGGCCGCTAGAATGTAGCGTTGCCGAGAGTGTTACCTATAATATAGCTAAAAATATATAAAAGATGGAAAATGCACGCGACGATTGCTTTGTTTCGCCTGAAATGAGGGCCGCAAAATTAGACAACCGTTCGTAGCTAGGCCTATACCCCCTCTACCTAAGAACCGCAAGTGTGATAACTGGTATAATTTTGGTATACTTTTGGTACACTTTTTTATGTCGCTAAAAGTGCTGTTTATTGATGAGGCGAAAGTCTAACGTGTGACCCCCTCTTCTCCGCATTTATCGATATCGACAAGCTTTTCATCATCTCGTGTCTTGGGCTGCGATAAGCTATACTATCTTGGTCCCCTTTTTTCTTCGTTCAGACACTATCGACTTGAAGATGGGCGCTGGTTGGTAAAAGAACAGAGATAGGTATGTGCTGAGCAGCTTTGACAGGCACAGGCTGCAGATTTCCATTGATGTACCCTCGAGCATCCGCTTCAACGGTTTCGGGGCCTAAGGGCTCTTTTTCGAATTGAAGGCCTTTGATGCTCGTTTTCGTATATGGCGAACGAAAGAAGGCTTGAAATACTAAAAATTATACTTTAAAAAGGAGGTGAAATACGTGAATGAAAACAAATGTGCACAATGTGGCGCACCTGCTGCGCTTCGCGCTAAGTACTGCGAGAGCTGCGGGGCTCCGCTCATCGCGCAAGGAACACAACGTCCGGCAAAATCTCCAATTTACCAAGCGCCTGCATATTACACGGGCACTCCAACGCCCTATCAAGGCGTCTCCATTCGTTTTGTCGCTATACTCATTGATTACGTGATCATCGGGATCGTTTCTGGAATACTAGCAGTCCCATTCGTCGTCGCGGCCATCGCTGTCGCGGTAACCAGTAGAAATGTATCGGCGCTTTCACTAGGGTCGATTGCTACAGCATCCTTGTTAGTGCTCGTTGTCTGGTTCCTCTACTTTACGCTGCTCGAGGGACATTACGGACAAACGATTGGTAAGATGGCGCTCAATATCAAAGTCGTACGAGAAGCAGACAGCGCTCCGATCGACTACGGAGAAGCGGCGATTCGCACCATCCTTCGTATTATCGACGGCTTGTTCGATTATCTCATTGGAGCGATCTTTATCTGGACATCCGAGCAGAAACAGCGCCTCGGCGATCGCGTCGCGCACACCGTGGTCGTGAGCAAGTGATCGGCCGTGCTTCTCTTTTTTGTGCTGAAGAACAAACCGCTACCAATCATGATATACGATGGGTTTAGCGCAGCTGTTGACGTATCTACTGTTCTCGTTCATTTTTCAATTGAGCTGGACGAACGATGATAACTTGTGTCGCATATTTTCCGACGAAGACAACAACGTTGGAAAAAAACCGGCGCAGTCTCGGTAGCAAACGCACAAAGAGACACAATTGAATGGAAGAAAGATTAAAAAGGGATGTTTCTCTATGGCTTAACCAAAGGAGGTGAAACATATGGACGAGAATTCATGCATGCAATGTGGTACTGCGACATCACCCAGCGCCAAGTATTGTGAGTGCTGTGGTGTCGCTCTTGCCGGTTCAGCACCACAATCAGCGCCTGCGTTCGCTCCGGCGCTAGGGTATCAGGCACCCCGCGCTTATGTGCCGTACGCCGCATTGCCCTACCAGGGGGTCGCCATTCGCTTTGTCGCGATACTTATCGATACTATCATTATAGTGATCCTCGCCAGCATACTGTCAGCTCCCTTCAACGCGCTGGCCGTCATAACTAATAGTGCATCGGGTACAATCACATTTTCACTAGCCAGTGCCTTGGGCGGACTTGTTTC
>Ga0209777_10003147_pt1 | contig 20827 bp, 21 predicted proteins | sample FrelakmetHBP12HB_FD_187147 | JGI IMG/M metagenome (GOLD analysis project Ga0209777, IMG submission 187147) | Freshwater lake sediment microbial communities from the University of Notre Dame, USA, for methane emissions studies -HBP12 HB (SPAdes)... | ecosystem: Environmental > Aquatic >...
ATTTCGCCAGGTGATTTGATCAAAGCGCTGGATATAACGGTATGCAAGATCGCCCAAAGTGAATAAACTTCTGGAAAAGAGGATAAAAAATGGGTGAACCGCATATACTCTATCGAATTGAGGGAAATATAGCCATCCTAACCATTAATCGGCCTGAAGCTAAAAATGGTTCTAATTATCGAGACTACGGAATGCTTTTCATCTCAAGCACATCAGGGTCATAAAGTGGCAAAATAACGTGGTTTTTTTGTTTGAGCTTTAGAAGGCTGTGATACACCTTTATGGCAACCAACATGATCCTTTGACCTAAGTCCAAGTGTGAATTTTTCAATTCTAAATCCATAATAACCTGTACACTTTTGGACCTTAAATTACAATTTGAAAATTAAGCTTGACAGCAAATGGCGTGTATGATATTAACCATCCAGTTAATCAATTTTAACCATCCGGTTAATTATAAAACAATAAAACGCTAAAACAAAGGAGTTACTTCAATGCATAATCTGATGGAAAAAATAGGTTTTTTTCTTGAAGACCCTTATAAAAGGGCTAAAGAAGAAAAATTAAAGGGGAGGAAGATTATAGGTATTACTCCTATGTATTTCCCCCAAGAGTTAGTTCATGCTGCCAATTGTTTGCCAGTAATTCTACAAGCAAGCAAGGAACCGATAACATTGGGATTCAGTCACTATCACCACTTTTTCTGTGGTTTTACTCGTGGTATTGTCGATTTGGCAGTCAAAGGCAAACTAGATTTTTTGGACGGTTTGATCCTCTCTGACATGTGCTTTGAGATGAGACATGTCGCTGACCCATTAAGGCAATTTCGTCGATTCCCTCTCATCTATATCCAATGGCCTCTCGAGGCAAATGAAGAGAGATGGTTGGACTTCATCAGCAGGGGGCTTCGAAAATGTGTTTCAAAGCTGGAAGAACTTATTGGTAATAGAATAAGCGATCAGAATATTGAAGAGAGTGTACGCCTTTATAATAAAAATCGAGCCCTACTTAGACAAATATATGAATTAAGAAAAGCGAAACCCGGAATTATATCGGCTAAGGAAATGTCAGCTTTGGTTATCTCCAGTATGGTGACGCCTGTAGAGGAAAATAATAAGTTTCTATCCGAGTTGATTTCCGGATTGGAGAGAGTTCAACCAACGGTAGAGAGCGATACAAGGCTTATTTTATCCGGGCATCTTTGCCATGAGGTCAAAGATGGAATTTTGGATTTGATCGAAACTATGGGGGGAGTTGTGGTTGGAGACGATTTGTACACAGGCCTTCGATATTTTGCAAGCGACGTCGATCCTAATACCCCCCTTTTGGAGGCCTTCGCCCACCGTTACCTTAACTTAACGGTTCCATGTCCTACTCGGGTCGATGTTAAAAGGGATTGGGCAGAATTCCTTATTCAGAGCTTCAGAGAACACAAGGCTAAAGGAATTATCATGATCCTGGCAAAAAATTGTGAGCCACATATGATCTATTATCCTTATATAAAAGCAAGACTGGAAAGTGCGAGGATCCCTCACATTCTTATTCAGGTTGAGTATGAAATGGTTTCATTAGAAGGGATAAGAACTCGGGTTCAAGCCTTCATCGAGATGCTTAGAGATTAATCGGAGAAAGGGGTATTCAAATGGGAGAAACAAATCGCCTTAAGAGCCTGTCCTCTTTAGGTAAGGAAGTTAATGAATTTTATATGAAATATAAAAGGGCGGGTGAAGAGAAAAAGACAATCTGCCGAATTATGGGATATCCACTACCGCATGTCATCTTAAGAGCCCATGATGTATACTATATGTTCCTTCCATCGTATGCTGCCACTTCCGCTGCCCGCCATGTAGTAGGGAGATTACATCAGGTAGCGGAGGAGAAAGGACTGCTGAGAGAAGTTTGTTCTTATGTTCGGGCTAACGTGGGATGTGCCTTTTCTGCTGAAGCTGGAATTGCTGGAGCGGACCCTATGTACAGTATGCCTAAACCCGATTTCATCGTTGTTACCGAATCTTCGTGTAGTATGACATTTAACTGGGGGGACGCGGAACGTCGCATTTTCAACGTACCACTGTTCGTTGTTCATTCTCCTTACGTTTGGGATGAGGCTGACGAAAAGGATGCCATTGCCGAGGTAACAAGGCAACTTCGGGAATTTATCTCTTTTCTTGAGGACATCACACACCGTCGCTTTGATTGGGATAAATATAAACGAACGATGGCTCTGGCAAAGGAAACCGCTGGATTGCGTATGAACACAATGGATCAGGCATGCCAAACAATCCCTTCTCCAGCCACTCTCTTTGATTGGACGTCATTATTGGCAATGATCAATTACCTTATTGGACTTCCAGAAGGAAGGGACGTAGCTCTCAATGTCAGAGAAGAGGTTCTTCAAAAGATAGAGAGAAAAGAGGGAGCAGTGGTTCCAGAAAAATACCGGCTCTATTGGGATGGTATTATGATATGGCCTTATTTGGGAAAACTGGCCCAAAAATGTGCTGCCTTAAATGCCAACGTGATATGGAGCAGGTATTCTACATTCAGTTTCTGGGAAAGTCCTGAAATGATTGACCTCGAAAATCCTTTAGAAGGTAACGCTATTCAAGTTGTGCGGTTGCACTTTAACCGCAACATAGATTGGCTGATCGAAAACATAACACGGCAATGCCAAAGATACCACATTGACGGATTGCTTATTCACGCGAATTTGACCTGTCGGACTATGGCAGGCCCTCAGCTTGAGATCATGGACGCTGTATCTCGGAGGTTGGGCATTCCTGCTGTTTATTTTGAGGGTGACATGACGGATGAAACCCTAATTTCCGAGTCTCAAATAGATACCAGATTACAGGCCTTAATCGAAACCATTGAAGCGAGAAAGAGAGGATAAGATAAAAGTAGTTGCTGGGATTGATATTGGCTCTGTAACCGCAAAGACGGTTATTTTGGACCGGACTAAAAAAATTCTAGCGTATAGTATCGTTGAGGAAGGAATCGTGAATGAAGAATCAGCAATATTGTCACTGAAAAATGCTCTGGAAAAAGTAGGATTGACTGAAAAAATGGTCGAAATTCTCATCACCACAGGTTATGGTCGAGATTTGGTTAGATTTAAAAATAAAAGTTTTAGTGAAATAAGTTGCCATGCGAAGGGGGCTTACTTTTTCGACCCTGAAACCAAAACGATCATCGATATTGGGGGGCAAGATAGCAAGGCCATCGCTTTAGATAGCGAAGGAAAAGTGAAAGCCTTTCAGATGAATGATAAGTGCGCGGCTGGAACAGGGAGATTCCTAGAGGTCATGTCCCGGGCGTTAAAATTATCCCTATCTTCCATGGGGGAAATTGCTGCAAATTCACAACATCCGTGTCATGTAAGCAGTATGTGCACGGTCTTTGCCGAATCAGAAATAATTTCTTTGTCAGCCCAAGGTTTTTCAAAGAGTGATATTATCGCAGGCCTGTACGAATCAATTGCCCGGCGTACACTAAGCTTAATGAGTTTTTTACCTGTTCAACCTAAGGTCATGATGACTGGGGGGGTAGCTAAAAATAAACAACTTGTCAAGGTTCTGGAGCGTATCACAAATACAGAGATAGTTGTTCCACAGGAGCCCCAGATCGTCGGTGCCTTGGGCGCAGCTCTCATTGCGCTACAAGGTATGGGAGGGGAGGGTTAGAAGTGGATTTTGAAATTCCCGAAGGGTGCTCGCTAATCAAAAATATAGTGAGAGACTTTGTAAGGGGAGAACTTGAACCAATTTCAGAAACTGTCGACGAACTGGATAATATACCTGAGGACGTTGTTCAAAAGATGCGGGAGCTTGGTTTCTTTGGGATTACGATCCCGGAGGAATATGGTGGAGCCGGTTTGGGTTTACTGGAGTATTGTTTTGCCATAATGGAACTGGTCAAGGTGGGTCTCGCCTACCGCAGCTTAATTAGCATCAATAATGGATTGGTTTCCAGATGTATTCTGCTCGCCGGAACTGAGGAACAAAAGAGGACGTATCTGCCGGCTATGGCTAAAGGAAAGAAAGTAGCTGCCTTTGCCCTCACTGAACCAAATGCAGGTTCTGATGCAGCGAATATTCAAACAACCGCAGTACAGGAGGGAGAAAGGTTCATATTGAACGGAACCAAACATTTTATTACCAATGGGCCCATTGCCGATGTCGCTTTAGTTGTTGCGGTCACTGACGAATCCCGTCGTGCAAATGGGGGAATCACGGCTTTCCTTGTTGATAAAGGGACTCCTGGATTCTCAGCTGGTGTGACTCATAAGATGATGGGATTACGTGGTGAACCGGCAGGGGAATTGATTTTTGAGGATTGTGCAGTGGCAGCGAGAAATGTGTTAGGGGAGGTGGGGGAAGGTTTTGGTCTCATCATGAAATGCCTTGACGAGGGCCGTGCAACGATAAGCGCTGCCGCGATTGGTGTGGCCGAGAAACTCTTGGAGTTATCTATTAATTATTCCAAACAGAGAAAACAGTTTGGCAAACCAATTTGTGAATTTGAGGGAATTCAATTTTTTTTGGCAGACATGGCAACCGAACTTTATGCTGCCAAAATGATATTATATAACACGATCTGGAAACTTGAAAGAGGCATGGAAATCACTAAAGAGACATCCATGCTGAAACTATACTCTTCAGAGATGGTCAATAGAGTGGCTGATAAGGCTCTACAGATCCAAGGGGGGTACGGGTATATGAGGGATAACTTCGTAGAGAGAGCTTACAGGGATGTCAGGATGCTAAAGATTGTAGAAGGGACATCGGAGATCCAGAGATTAATAATAGCCAAGGAACTGCTCAAATGATAAGAACTATATAGTAAGCCAAATATCTACTCTTGCCAAGAAAAGGTGGTGAAGGGAAAGATGAGTAGGTTGGAAGGAAAGGTAGCTATAATTACAGGGGCAGCTTCAGGTATAGGGAAAGCTTCTGCTCATCTTTTTACCCAAGAAGGGGCCAAGGTGGCAGTCGCTGATATTGACTCTAGCAAGGGTCAAGAAGCAGTCAGGCAGATTAAAGAGGCTGGTGGGAGGCTATCTTTATCCCAGTAGACATAACTAAAGTGATTGATATAGAACGAATGATTAAGGAAACGGTTCAGACTTATGGGAAGCTCAACATTCTTTTTAAAAACGCAGGTTCCCCAAGCTAATATTATCTTAAAGACGTTGATGAGGATGAGTGGCAAAGGACCGTTGATGTTAATTTAAAAGGGGGGTTTTTTGCCACCAAGTTTGCGGTCTCTGAGCTGGAAAAAGTGGGAGGTGGTTCTATTCTCTTCACAGGATCGATCGCTAGCTTAATCGGAACACGTTCTTATCCTGTATATTCGGCTGTCAAAGGAGGTGTTGTACTGCTGACCCGCTCACTTGCTCTGCTTTTGGCACGTGATAATATCCGTGTAAACTGTATTTGTCCCTCTCTTATTGATACACCAATGGCACCGGAATTCCTATCTCCCGGAGGTGACTGGGAAGCAAATGTGAAAACTTATGTGAAAAGTATTCCTTTGGGACGAATTGGGAAGCCAGAAGAAGTAGCTGCTGCAGCTATTTTCTTGGTGTCAGATGAAGCTTCATATATAACAGGAATAGTCTTGCCCATCGACGGAGGATTTACAGCTGGTTAAGATAACGACGGATGATACAGGGCTGATCTTAATAGAAAAACATCTCCTTTATATTTATAACTGAGAACGAACAGGGCATTTAAACTTGAGAGATGTTTGCCTTTTTTTTGGGGGGGGGAATATGATCAAAGGCAATTTAACTCAAGATAGAATTGAAAAGCATACACGAGAGGGTACTTGGCTAGGGCTGACACTGCCGGCGCTGGTGGACAGGGCTGGTCAGACTTTCCCCAACAAAGTCTTCATGACCGATTCCAGACGGAGGGTGACCTATAAGGAGTTCGATTTAATCACGAGGAGGTTGGCCCTTGGGCTACATCGGATGGGGGTGAAGAAGGGTGATCTCGTTGGCATTCAGTTACCCGACAGGATTGAATATTTTTCGATGGTTGTGGCGGCAGCCAGAATTGGAGCCCTCTATGTTCCATTTAACCACCAATTTCGTGAGGTCGATTTAGCTCCATTACTTGAGTTCTGCAAACCTATTTTAATGACCGTCCCGCTAAAATTTAGAAACTTTGATTACTTACCTTTATATCAAGACCTCAGATCAAGGTTTCCATGGCTGAAATATATTTTGGTTTCGAACGGGGTGTCGAAAACTGATGAGGACGGCATGGTTTCTATTGAAAGGATGATGGAGACTCCTTTCGAAGAAGAATATCCCGATGGTTATCTGGAAAAGTTGATGCCGGATCCTAATGATCTTTGTTTTATTCTTTTAACTTCAGGGACAACGGATATCCCGAAAGGTGTCATGCACACTCATAATACCTGGATATGCGGCTGTCTCAATCAGTGGGCCCAATTGGCAATAAGGCCTGACGATGTTCTTTTAAATCTCTACCCGATGTTCGGCACCTCTGCGCAGGTCCATATGACAGCAATCCTTTACCACCGAGCTTCTGTGGTTACGATGGATAGGTTCAGTGGTGAGGAAGCGCTCAAGCTGGTAGAGAAAGAACGGGTAACTCTTATTGGGGGGGTGGCGGCTCATCTCATCGATATGCTGAATGCTCCCAATTTTAATAAGTATGATCTCAGCTCTTTGAGACTGGTTTATAGTGTGGGTGGCCCAGTGACCTTGGCCTTGGCACAAAATGTGGAAGAGCGGATGAATTGTCGTATTAACCTCTTGTGGGGTAGCTCAGAAGCTACAGGTCATACGCAGACTTTGCTTACCGACCCTGATGAAATACGGTTGAATACTGTTGGTCGCCCCGTTCCGTATATGGAAGTTAAGGCTATTGATGCTGGAGATAGGGAAGTGCCACCTGGAGAGGTTGGGGAGTTACTCATTAGAGGCCCTAACAACTTTGTGGGTTACTGCAATAATCCCAAGCTTAACGAAGAAACCATTGATAAAGATGGGTGGTTCAGAACGGGCGACATGGGTATATTTGATAAGAATGGAAACTTAAAAATAGTAGGCCGTGTAAAAGACATGATACTTCGGGGAGGTGAAAATATTTATTCCAGGGAGATTGAGGAACTGCTGGCTAAACATCCAAAGATTAAAGACGTCGCTATCGTTGGAGCACCTAATGAAAGACTGGGCGAGATAGTTTGTGCCTGTGTTATCCCGAAGGAGGGTGAGATTGTGACCTTTGATGAGGCTGTTTCCTTCCTAAAAGGCAAGATAGAAGTCCACAAGATACCCGAAAGGGTTGAGGTCATGGATAAGTTTCCAATGACCGACGCAGGAAAGGTTATTAAAGCTAAGTTGCGAGAGATTGTCGCTGATAAAGTTAGAGGTGAAAAAAAAGTGATTTAATTATTTTTTACTGCTCTTTTACTTTTTAATATGAGAACGAAGGAGTTGGATGATGAAATTAATTAAGCCAGGTAAGATCGGAGGGGTTTCTATAAAGACTGGATCAAGAAAGGAGTAAAAATATGTTTTAGAGATAAGTGTTAAATATGCTAAAGAAAGAGAACAATTCAGTCGCCCAATTGGTAGCTTCCAGGCAATTCAACACCATTGTGCAAATATGTTGATAGATGTTGAAACAGCAAAGTACCTTATCTATGAAGCGGCCTGGGAGTTGAGTCAAGAGGTCCCTTCCACGATAAAGACGTCGATGGCCAAAGCATGGGTTAGTGATGTTTATAGACGAGTAGTTCATTTGGGGCACCAGATTCATGGGGCCCTTGGTTTTTGTGAAGATAGCGAAATGCCTCTTTTTTTTAAACGAGCCATAGAGGCAGAATTTGCTTTCGGAGATGCTGACTACCATCGGGAGACGATATCTCAGCATTTAGGGCTTTAAGTTTTTCTAAAAAGCCTGACGTACTGTTGGTTAAAGAAAGGCTCCTTTTCTTCTTGCAATTGAGTTTCTGTAAGTACCTGTTACAATAATAATTTTACGGAAAGTGTGATTCTGAGAATTTGTAAGGCTAGCTGAGAGAGCGATTAATCTTGGGTTTGTTTTTGACAATAGCGACCAGCAAATAAACAGATGGCAATCCAGATTAAGACTTTCCATCTAATATGTAATTTAGAAGAAACTAATGACGTCAAAAGCATTGCTCGGTTGTTAGTTGCCTAAGAGGAGGATACGGTTTGATGAAATTATTTGAGCCGGGGAAAATTGGAAGGCTTTCTATAAAGAATAGAATTGTAATGGCCCCGATGGGTGTTGGGGGGCTTGCGGAATTGGACGGGAGATTTTCACAGCGAGCGATAGATTATTATGCAGCTCGGGCCAAAGGTGGTACAGGACTGATAATTACTGGGGTTTCCCGTCCCACTAGAGAGATAGAACAACTTCCCCATGTTCCATTCAGTTACCATTTTATGGTTGATAGCGCTATGTACATATGCCGGCTTAGCGAATTAGCCGATGCAGTGCATGATTATGGAGCGAAGATCGCTTTGCAGTTGACCGCGGGATATGGTCGTGTCGCACCTCAAATGCTCCTGGGGTCTGGTGAGGCTGTAGCACCTTCGAGGTTTCCCTGTTTCTTCAATCCAAGTATCTCGGCGAGAGAACTGACTGTGCAGGAAATTGAAGATCTGGTTAAAGCTTTTGAATTTGGCGCCAAGATAATGAAAAGCGCTGGAATAGACGCTGTAGAACTGCATGGTCACGAAGGCTATCTTTTTGATCAATTTCAGACCGCGCTCTGGAATAGGAGAACCGATAGGTACGGTGGAAACTTAGAGAAAAGGTTGACGTTTGCCTTGGAGGTTATAGAGGCGATAAAGAAGGGAGCCGGAGCAGATTTCCCCGTAATCTATAGAGTTGGTATTACGCATTATTTGGAAGGAGGACGGGAAGTTGAGGAAGGACTGCGTATGGTTCGTATGTTAGAAGCGGCAGGGGTCGACGCATTGCACATCGACGCTGGTTGCTATGAAACCTGGTATTGGGCCCATCCCCCAACTTATCTTTCGCCAGGTTGTATGGTTGACATGGCAGAAATGGCGAAGAGGGAAGTCAAGATTCCAGTGATCGCCGTAGGTAAACTTGGATATCCAGACCTCGCTGAAAAAACATTACAAGAAGGGAAGGCAGACTTTATTGCATTAGGACGAGCTTTATTGGCTGATCCGGAATGGCCCTTAAAGGTCAAGGAGAAAAGGTTGGAAGATATTTGTCCCTGCTTAGGAGACCATGAAGGTTGCCTGGGAAGAGTGAGAGAGCGTAAGTATATTAGTTGCACAGTAAATCCAGTGACAGGAATGGAGAGAGAGTTTGATCTGAAGTCAGCAAAAAAGAGCAAATCGGTGCTTGTAATAGGTGGAGGGCCAGGGGGTATGAAAGCGGCTTTGGTCGCAAAATTGCGAGGTCATAAGGTTACCTTGTGGGAGAAAAATAATGCACTGGGTGGAAATCTTCTCCCTGCTTCAGTACCTGGATTCAAACAGGATTACAAAGACCTAATCAACTATTTCTCCATTCAATTAAAAAAATCAGGGGTAATCATAGAACTTGGAAAGGAAGCCACGCCAATCCGCGTAAGGGAAATTAAGCCCGATGTTGTACTCGTCGCTACGGGTGCCACACCTATCATTCCAGAAATTGCAGGTATAAAGAGAAGAAAAGTCATTACTGCTTCCGATTTACTTTTGGGTAAGAAAGAGGCTATAGAACCGGTTGTAGTGGTTGGTGGTGGTCTCACCGGTTGTGAAGTTGCACTACACCTGGCCCAAAAGGGGAAGAAAGTGACAATTGTAGAGATGTTGAATGATATAGCTCGGGACGTATTTTTGGCCAATCGGATGCATCTACTGAAACTGCTTTCAGATGCCAAAGTAACCATTCTAACCCAGGCTAAGGTGATTGAAGTTACAGAGGAAGGCTTAGAAATAGTTCACAGTGATAAGAAGGATTTTTTAGAAGCTAACACCGTTATCCTCGCCGTGGGCCTAACGCCCAACACAGAACTTTGGGAGAAGCTACAGGACGAGATTCCTGAGACTTATGCGATTGGTGATTGTGCTGAACCGCGGAAGGTATTAAATGCTATTTGGGATGGCTTCCGCATCGCCCGGCTGATTTAAAACAAAAATCTAATGGAGATTGGTTCATAAATGGGAAAAGGAGGTAATAAGATTTTAGAAATAGTGTGGGTAGACGACACTTTGGAAAAAGGAGAAAGGAGGTATCCTATGAGAGCCAAAACTTTTAGAAGTAGGGGGAAGTCATTTATTGGGTTTGTTGTTCTTATGATGGTCGTATTGTTATTTGGCGGTCGGGCAATATCAGCACCAGCAGCTACACCGGTAAAATTGGGTGTGATCTATCCAATGACTGGCGCAAACGCCCTTGGCGGACAAGAAGCAAAACGGGCAATAGAGCTTGCTATAAGCAAGATTAATAGCCAGGGGGGGATCAAGAGTTTGGGCGGAGCTGTTATTAAGCCAGTTTTTGCAGATAATGAAGGTACTCCGACTAAATCAGTGAGTGAGGCAGAACGCCTGATTACTGTGGAGAAGGTCAATTTCATTATTGGACCTTATGGGAGTGCTGAAGCCCTCCCGATGTCTGAAATAACTAACAAATATAAAGTACCAATGATTAATGCCAAAGCCTATGACAATAGGATTCATGAGCGCGGCCTGAAATATGTATGGAGCACTACACTTCGTAATGCTAGTGTAGCTCCTACTGTCATAGATTGTGTTGATTGGCTGGTTACGGAGGGGTTAAAGGCAAATCGGGTCAGTCTACTTACTAGTGATACAACCTATGCCCAGACTCTTGTCATTGAATACAAGAAATTACTGGCAGAAAGACGCTATAACATTGTGAGCGACATTAGTTATCCTGAAAAAAGTACAGACTTAATTCCCGTAATGAGCAGGGTGAAAATTTCCAACCCGGATCTATTAATCCAGATATCCCATTTCGGAAGCGGGCAACTTGCCTTTAAAGCCCGTTATGATCTCGATTTTTTTCCTGCAAATTTTGGTATCAGCACTGGTGCTGTGGACACGAGATTTGTCAAAATCCTCGGTCCACAAGTGACTGCAAAGGCGATGGATAATACTTTCGGTCAACTTGAATGGGCCTCAGATATAAACATTCCAGCTTTAAAAACAGTTGTTGCCGAGTATCAGTCAAAATACGGTGAACCTTTGGAGGTGACAGGAGCTGCAGCTTATCAAGCTGTGCTCGTTATGAGGAGAGTTTTAGAAAAGGCTGGTTCACTTGATCCCGATGCCATTAAGAATGCATTCGGCCAAATTTATATTAAACAAGGCGACCCTGACATGATTGTTCCTTATAAGTCTTTCAAATTTGATGAACGGGGAGTAAACGAAGGTATGCGTGGCGTGGTTGTCCAATGGCAAGACAGTAAACTAGTTACGGTATGGCCTGAAGAGGTTGCTTCCGGAAAGTTACGAATTCCGTCAAAGTCGAGGAAATGAAATTCACAGCGAGGTAAAATACTTGCGGAAGAAGTCATTTAACCTAAAACTATTTGACTTGTCCGATACACTTACTTTTGTCTTGGACACCAAGAAAGGGGAGTATGTTACGGGTTGACCATGTAACAAAAAGCTTTGGTGGATTGGTGGCAGTACACGATGTGTCCTTCGAGGTTCATCAGGGAGAAATTGTAGGCATCATCGGTCCGAATGGTGCCGGTAAGACAACCCTATTTGGAGTAATATCTGGATTTTATCCGCCCAATAATGGTCATGTGTTCTTTAATGAGGAACAGATTGATGGTCTCAGGCCAGATCAAATTTGCAAACGGGGCCTGGTGAGGACCTTCCAAATAATGGAAATTTTTCCTAAACTCACCATCTATGATTGTATTTTAGCTGCTGCTTTGAATCGCTATTCCATAGCGAATGCACGCAAGAAGGCCGAGGATATACTGAAAAGGCTTGGGCTAGGAAACATAGCCCATCTATTGATGCGTAGCATCACGACTGCGGACGCTAAAAAGGTAGAGTTGGCAAGAGCATTGGCAACTGGTCCAAAACTTCTCCTTCTGGACGAGGTCATGTCTGGGCTCACTCCGGTTGAAGCCCAAGAGATTGTCGAACTGATAAAAAAGCTGAGAGATGAAGGTTTGACCTTTGTCGTTGTTGAACATGTAATGCCGGTAATTATGAACCTTTGCGAGAAGATTTTAGTTCTCGATTTTGGAAGTAAGATCGCTGAGGGAAATCCAAAGGAAATTTGTAGCAATAGGCAGGTAATCAATTCTTACTTGGGGGAGGTGATAATGTTTGCTTAGGGTAGAAGGGATTAATGCCGGATACTTCCAAACGAGAATCCTCCGTGAGGTATCGATAGAAATTGGAGAGAGGGAGATAGTGGCTCTTGTTGGAGCAAATGGGGCCGGTAAGAGCACACTGGTTAAAGTTCTCTCTGGTCTGATTAAACCGACCTCGGGCAAAATTATGCTAAATGGCGAAGAGGTCACAGGGGCATCTCCGAAAAAAATGGTTAATAGAGGTGTTATTCTGGTGCCCGAAGGAAGGTGGCTTTTTCCTTTGATGACTACTCTCGAAAACCTTTTCATAGGGGGTATTAACCCTCGATCAAGACCTTCCCGAGAGGCAACGTTGAGAATGGTCTTCGAGATCTTCCCAGTATTATGGGAAAGAAGAAATCAAGAAGCAGGGACTCTGTCTGGTGGCCAGCAGCAGATGCTCGCTATAGGTCGAGGCCTCATGGCTAAGCCTATCCTACTTGCCCTCGACGAACCTTCCTTAGGTTTGGGACCGCTCCTCGTTGCTGAGATCTTCAGAGTAATGAAACAATTGAGGGAGCAGGGTGTTACTATACTTCTAGTTGAGCAAAACATTCGACAATCGCTTGCCATATCTGACCATGGCTATGTTATTGAGAATGGGGCAGTAGTGCTTCATGGTACGGGGAGTGAATTACTAGAGGATGAGCGTACCAAGAGGGCTTATTTGGGTATGTAAATTGGGAATCCTTCCTCCTCCTTTATTTCAAGACGCCGATACGGTTCGATAGGAGTCAAAGGGATGCTGATATTAATTGGTCAGTGTTTGATACAAGGCCTGATGATGGGCAGTATTTTTGGATTCGTCACCATAGGGATGGTCCTAATCTATAGGGTTACCAAGTTACTGAATTTTTCCCACGGGGCATGGCTGATGGTAGCAATGTATATATCCTATATACTATTTGTCAAATTTCGTATAGAACCTTATCTCTCAGTTTTGATTGCTTTCCCGGCACTCTTTCTCCTTGCCGCTCTTGTTTACTACGTCGTGATGAGACCCTTGGGCATGAAAGGGCATATTATCATGATGTGTCAGGTGAGTTTGGGACTTCTTTGGATTTTGGAAAATTCAGCTCTGTTAGTATTCAAAGCAGACTATCGAAGTGTTCAATCCGTCCTCTCCAACAGTAAGTTTTATATTGGGCCACTGATCATAAAGACACCACTATTTATCGCATTTCTAACCGTAGGCATAATCGCAATAGTTCTTGGATGGGTTTTGTATAAAACTGACTTTGGCCTGTCAGTGCGAGCCATTTCTCAGCATGAAGAGGCAGCTAAGCTTATGGGGATCAACATAGGAAGGGTACAGCTTCTCGTCTTCGCCATTGGAATCGCTATAATGGGCATTGCTGGACCCTTACTTGTTCCATGGATCGTCATCACTCCTCATGCCGGAGCGGAGTTTACCTTTTTAGGCTTTGTCATTTTAATCTTGGCTGGATTGGGTAATCTGAATGGTGCCTTGATTGGAGGTCTCATCATCGGCATTGCCGAATCTTTTGGAGGTACCTTCATGCCCGGGGCCTTGGCCTCTGTACCAGCCTATGTGATTTTTATTCTGGTATTATGTTTCAGACCGCAAGGGTTGTTTGGGGCGAGGTGAGTCATTATGATTAAGATGCAATCAGTCTCAAGAGCAAGGTTTATTGCCCTTTGCATGGGTTTTCTGGTCCTGATCTGTCTTCCAGCGTTGGTTTCACCCTATTGGCTTCGTATCTTCAATTTCATTTTGATGTGGACTCTATGGTGCACCTCATTGAACATTTCAATGGGCATGACGGGTATGTTCAATATGGGGCATGTGATCAATATTGGTTTGGGCGCCTACACTTCTACATATCTTTTCTTAAACTTCGGTATAAGCCCATGGGTAGGAATGGTAGCTGGTTGCATTGTCTCAGCCCTCATAGCAATGTTTATTACTTATGTGGCTTTCCGCTATAAGATAGCCCATTTAGCCTACGGATTAATCACTATGGGATTTGCTTTTATTGTCATGTACATCATCTCAGCTATTCCTGCATTAGGTGCGATCAATGGCTTAAATATTCCACGCAAGAATGATCCGTTCATGTTTCTCTTTGGGGATAGCGTGCCTTATTATTATATCATTCTCATCTTTGCTGCAGGAACGATAGCTCTCTACCGGGTCATCGATAAACAAAAGCTTGGCATATATTTTAAAGCGATTCGGGAAAACGAGAAAGCTGCGGAGGCATCGGGAATCAATATACTGAAATATAAACTGGTTAGCTCCGTTCTAAGCGCAATTCCAGCAGCTATAGGAGGTACCTTTTATGCCCAATATATAGGGTTTATAGATCCTCATTCCACGATGGGGATTATGTTAGTTGTTCAGATGATCCTGTTTACGGCTGTCGGTGGTTTCGGCCTGCTTTGGGGACCGACAGTAGCATGCTTTATCCTCATCCCGCTTGGTGAAAAGCTAAATTCTATCCTCGGTGTCGAGTACTCAGGGGCACCTCAAATTATATACGGAATAATTGTCATAGCGGTTATCCTTCTTATGCCCGATGGAATCGTAGGGTGGTTAAGCCATCAGTGGTCTCTCTATCGGAACCGCTCTGTGGGATCAGATTCTTTGCGAGAAATACCCTCGTAGTTAAAACAGAGAGTCCACAATAAATTTTCATAGGTCTGCTTATATACCAGAATGAATGTGAATGGAACAACCCTTAGGAAATAAGAATGTGATCTTTTATGGTTGGTGGGTCATTGGTGCGCTTCTCGTGATTGAGATGATCTGCCCCATGGGAAGATTTTGCATGACCGCCTTTTTCCCTTTTGTCACATCTGAATTGAAATGGTCACGGTATTTAGTGAGTTTATCTCAATCCATGGCTTTATGGATATATGCCCTTTTCGTTCCTTTCACAGGATGGATGGTTGATCGTATCGGGAGCCGGAAAACATTTTTTCTTGGCGGTCTTCTTTCCCTTGGAAGCTGGATCTTACTTTCTACGATGAAGACGCCTTGGGAGCTCTTTATCTATTATGGATTTATTATGGCACTGGCTGTCAGCCTAGGTCACATGGTTACCATACAGGCTACAGCTAACAAATGGTTCAAAAAACAGGCGGGGCTGGTCACTGGAGCAACCTCTGCTGCTTTCGGGATGGGTCTCGCTTTATTCATGCCTTTGATAACGAATATAGCGAACTCTGTTGGTTGGCGGCTAACATCTATCATTTATGGAGTAAGTTCTGGCATTGTCATCACAATGTTGGCTATATTGGTTATTCGTGATTCCCCAGAATCGATGGGTTTACATATTCGTGATGAAGATCCAACTCAAATGCTTGCCAAAGAATCAGTTTCTACAGGAAATGCCTTGAAGACATCTTCCTTCTGGTTACTATTTATTGCTTATAGTATTACCGGTATCCCTCTACAAGGTTTCTTAGCCCATTTGGTCATGTGGGGAGTGGATCTTGGAACCTCTAAGGCAGAAGCCGGAATATTCATGTCCATGATGTTTTTACCCTCAATAGTTTCTAAAATAGGTGGTGGCTGGTTAGGGGATCGATTGGGTAAGAAGAAAATCATTATTGTCAGCCAGTTTGGCTGTCTGTTGGTCATGCTTTGGGCATGGCGATACGTACATGCACGCTATCACCTTAAGATATTTGCAGGCCTCATGGGTTTGGGGTATGGCCTTCCCATGGGTCTCTTTACTCCTTTCCTTGCGGATCTTTTCGGCAGGGACCATGTGGGTGCTTTATTCGGGATTTTGACTTTGGGCCATGGTTTGATTGGTGGTTGCGGTCCTTTACTGTGGGGCTATGTCTTTGATACCTATGGTAGTTATAACCCGGCCTGTGTCACATCTGCAGCATGTTATGGTGCAGTAACGATTGCCGTCTTTCTGATCCGTTTAGCTCCTACCCAAATGATTCTGCGGCCGGAGAGGGTTGAAAGGATTTAGTCTTATTGAGGAACATTTTTAAGAATACATGGTGGCTATAACACGGACTGTATCACAATAAAGGCGGTCAAGGAGGTAATACATGGACTTCGAATTAAGTGAAGAGCAGGTGATGTTTAAAAGCATGGTTCGGAAGTTTGCAGAACAGGAGATTATTCCAACCCTTAAGGATATTGAACGAGAGGGTAAGTTTAATCGTGGGATTATCGATAAATTGGCTCCCCTCGGACTATTAGGACCTCACATACCCCAGGAGTACGGAGGCCTAGGAGTTGATTATGTTACATACGCAATTATCGCTGAACATCTTGCATGGGGTAGCTGGAGTCGGGCATTGACGGCTTGTGGTCCCATTTCTTTTGGAGGGACTATTATATGGACCTCAGGGAATGAGGAACAGAAAAAGAAGTATCTCCCTCCCATCTGCCGGGGCGAGAAACTTTTGGGAACAGCGCATGTTGAACCCAATGCGGGTAGTGACGCTGCCGCCATTGAGACGACGGCTGTCCTAAAGGGCGACCATTGGATCATCAACGGAACTAAGATTTTCATTACCAATGGTGCCGTGGCCGATGTCCTCGTCGTGGTAGCCCAGACCGATAAGAGCAAGGGACCCCGGGGGATCTCCAATTTTATTGTTGAAAAAGGGATGCCTGGACTCTCCCAACTCGAAATTCATGGAATGGTCGGTGACCGTGCTGGCTGCCAGGGACAGATAAGGTTTACCGATGTTCGAGTGCCAAAAGAAAACCTTATTGGTAAAGAAGGAGCGGGTCTAAAGAATGCGTTAACCGGCATCGATACTGCCCGTCTTTTTATCGCTGGTGCCTGTGTCGGTTTGGCTCAGAGTTGTGTGGAATCTTGCATCAAATATGCGAAGGAGCGCCAGCAGTTTGGTCGACCCATCGCCAGCTTCCAACTCGTTCAAGAGAAAATTGCTCAGATGGCTGCTGAGACGGAAGCAATCCGGTGGCTCGTCTATTATGCGGCAGATTTAAAAAGGAGAGGCCTTCCTCATTCGAAAGAGATGTCCATGTCTAAATGGTTAGCCTCGGAGCTGGCTGTTCGAGTATCCGCTGAGGCAATTAAGGTTTTTGGTGCGTATGGTTGTACGGATGACTACCCGGTGGAACATCATTATCGTGACGCCATTCTGCCTGTCGTTTCGGCTGGCACGAATGAAATGCATAAGCTGTTAGTAGGACGAGAGCTTTTAGGTATAGATGCCATTATTTAGAAAATAAGGTGACCCCGCGCGTAAATAAGTAAATTTATCAGATTCGTGGGTGATAAAGCCATTATGAAAAATTATGTAATAAATCCTCGTGGAACGGCAATTTCACGAAATTAAAAATCGAACTTATTGAGACGAAGCTATGAATCCAGCTTTTGAAAGATATTGGAGTCATGCGCACAGAGGAGGTGATTGAGGCGAAGGCGGATATTGTGGTGACCGCTTGTCCCCTTTGTCTCCAGATGGTTGAGAACGGGATCAGAAAGAAACATGTCCATGAATTGATTGAGGCCATGGATATTGCCGAATTGCTTCAAAAGGCTATTTAATGGAGGAAAAGTGTGATGCATATTGTCGTCTGTGCCAAAGATATACTGGACCCAGAGATACCACCCGACAAATTTAAGATTGACCCTGATGCAAGGCGATTGATCCCCCCTAAAGGGATTGCCCCGGTTATGAATCCTTATGATGAAAGGGCTGTCGAATTGGCCCTGAGGCTGAAGGAGAAGTACGGTGGCAAGATTACTGTTCTGACCTTGGGAAGCCCTGTCCCTGTAAGAGTGGTGAAGCATGCTCTGTCAATGGGGGCGGATGAAGGAGTGGTCTTAGCTGATCAGGAGTTTGAGGGGTCAGATAGTTTTGGTACGGGCTATATCCTTACTAGGGCCATCCAGAAGATAGGTAACTACGACCTCATTCTATGCGGCCGTCAGGCTGCCGATTGGGATGAGGGTTTGGTAGGATCGATTATCGCACAGAATCTATCGCTGCCCCTCGTGACATTGATCAAAGCCATCGAGGTAATTGAGGGGAGGCTGAAGGTGAATCGAGTCACGCTCGATGGTTATCAAATCTTTTCTGTTCCCATGCCTGCTATAGCCACAGTGAGTAATGAGGTGGGTCGGCCGCGTCTACCCGGAGGGTGGGGGATTATATCTGCTGCCAGAAAGCAAGTTCCCATCTGGAGTGGCCGGGACATCGATGCTGATCCTTCTCAGATAGGAGCAGGTGCGGCGCGAAGGAAATTGGCTAAACTCTTCATCCCGGAACGGAAGAGCCAGTGTGAGGTTCTTCAGGGAGAGACTGCCGCAGAGGCAGCGATCAAATTGGCTGAGCGATTGAGAGAATCTGGGGTCATTTAACAACCATAGAGGAGATCAGAGAATGGAGTTCGATCGTGAAATATTAGTTTTAGGCGAGGTAGCAGATGGAAAAATGACAACCACTACTCGAGAATTATTAAGCATGGGCAGAAAGTTGGGTGATGATCTTCATCAGCCACTGAACGCTCTGGTGATTGGTAAAGAGCTTCAGGAAGTAGGTAAGGAAGCGATCTTACTCGGTGCTGACAAAGTCTATTCTATTGACAGCGCTTCCTTTTCAGAGTTCCATCCAGACTACTATACGGCCATTATGGCCAAGGTTTGTCAGCAGATCGTACCGTCCATCATCCTTCTAGGTCAAACAGATATAGGGCGTGATGTGGCCCCTAGATTGGCAGCCAAGCTAAGTATCCCTGTCACATTGGATTGCACAGAGTTGAACATTGATCCGGGTACAAAGCAGATTCTTCAAACAAAACCTGTCTATGGCGGTAATGCCATGGCCATTTGGGTTACTGAATCCAATGAGCCCCAGATTGTGACCATGAGACCTAGGTCTGTGATGATGGATGAGCCTGATCCATCAAGAAAGGGTGAAATCATTGCGTTTAGCGCGACGATCGATGATTCAATGATGAAGATCAAACTCTTGGAGACCGTGAAGGAAGAAGTGAAAGGCATCAGGCTTGAGGAAGCCAAGGTGATCGTCGCAGGGGGTGGAGGCATAGGTGGCACAGACGGGTTCAAATTGTTAGAGGAGTTGGCCAAGGTCCTTGGAGGTACTATCGGAGTCAGCAGAGTCCCTTGTGACGAGGGCTGGATGTCAGTGAACCTGGAGATCGGACAGACAGGGCATATTGTGAGCCCCGATTTATATGTCGCTGTCGGTATTTCTGGAGCAATGCAACATATGGCGGGGTGCGCAGGTTCAAAGGCCATTGTGGCCATAAACAAAGATCCAGAGGCTCATATATTCAAAGAGGCTGATTTTGGGGTGGTCGGTGACTATCGTGATGTCTTACCAGCATTGATTTCTAAACTTAAGGAGTTTACTTAGACATATAGTTGATTGCATATTGATTTATCTTTAACGATAAGGGGGTTGGGAATGAAAATGAATCTTGTACCATGGAATACACCTGTAGTAAAAAAACGGGAGAGCAGGTGGGAACAGCAACGCCAGAAGATACTGCTGGCATCGGCACGTCTATTTTGGCAAAAGGGATTCTTGGGAACCAGCATTAATGACATAGCTAAGGCTGCTAAAGTGAATAAGGCCATCGTTTACTATTACTTTAAGAATAAGGCCTCCCTTCTTTATGAGATTATGTCAGGGATTCTAAGAGGATTAATTGATCTGGGCATTGATATCTCCAATTCTAGTATTCCGCCAAGAGCTAAATTAGAGGCGTTAATAGAGAGTCATATTAAGTGGCAAGCCTCTAACTATGGGTTTTCTGGTATCGGTTATATGGAACGAAAGAATTTGCCACCTAAGCTTTTACGCGATTACATCGGCTTGAGGGACGAATATGAGAAATTGTTTCAAGAGACGATCAAAGAGGGCATTGCCTCTGGGGATTTTCAATGCGCAGATGCCAAACTGTCATGTCTCTTTAGTTTAGGGTTGGTGAATTCCATAATTTTATGGTATAAACCAAAAGGAAAACTTTCACCCGAGACAATCGCATCAAAAGCATGCGAATTTATTTTGGGGGGCTTAAAAGCAAAAAAACTTGATAATCCCTTTATTGAATCGCAACCTTCGACAAGAATGAAATAGATTCTAGTTCGCTCAAATTTGTTCATCCCAAAGGGTTATTTCAGGTTCCTAAAATCCTTTCACTCATTGCCTACCTAATTTTCTTGAAAAAAAATCATAACGGGTGTTATTCTTGGTTAACTTTTCAGATGTCACCTTGAAGTCCCCGCTGGGGAATTCACCTCCGTGCCCGGCACAAGTGGTTCAGGGGAATGCATTATTTCTTCCCAGCTCGCCCTCCTGTCAGAAACCCAGGATCATCAGGAGGCTGCTCGATCTTTTCTTGAGAAGAGAAAGCCGACATTTGAAGGAAAGTGAAGGATGAGTTGGCGTCAAGCGGTTATCCTGGGTTATGATGTTTTGTATTAGGTGGATCTGCATAAACAAAATAAATAAAAAGAAA
>Ga0209777_10003148_pt1 | contig 20827 bp, 23 predicted proteins | sample FrelakmetHBP12HB_FD_187147 | JGI IMG/M metagenome (GOLD analysis project Ga0209777, IMG submission 187147) | Freshwater lake sediment microbial communities from the University of Notre Dame, USA, for methane emissions studies -HBP12 HB (SPAdes)... | ecosystem: Environmental > Aquatic >...
TTCGAACGCTACACCGTTCGAGAGACCTTGGAGTACTTCTCAAAATTATATCGAAAACAGGCGGATATCGACGCCATCATCGCAGCGATGAACCTTCAGCCGCATGAAAAAATGTTATACCGTAATCTTTCTGGTGGTTTGAAGCAACGGGTCGGCGTTGCCCTCTCACTTGTTAACGAACCGGATATCGTCTTCCTGGATGAGCCTACAACGGGTCTTGACCCTAAGGCACGCCGCGAGGTATGGCAGGTTGTCGCCAACTTGCGCAATCAAGGCAAGACTGTGTTCCTCACGACCCATTATATGGAGGAAGCCGAGTTCCTCGCCGACCATATCGCAATAATCTATAAAGGACGCATCATCGCCGAGGGTGGTCTTGAGGATTTGATTCAGAAGTATGGGCGTGGTAGTGTGTTGCGCATCAAGGGGTGTTCCTCCCCAGAGGCGTTGGAAATTCTGAATGATGAAGGATATGAGGCGCACTTGGAGGGGAACGGGAACTTGGCTGTCTCGATTACGTACAAAGATCGCGTGCTTGAAGTGTTGTCGGCGTTGCGTCATGCGGCGATTGAGTACGAGAGCGTTGAGATCCGCCGTACTAATCTTGAGGAAGTGTTTCTTGAACTGACTGGTGCGAAGCTCTTGGAGGCCGAGGCATGAATATCCGGGTCGTCGGCATGGATGTGTTTTACAGCATCAAGAGCTGGTGGAGGAGCCGCGGCACCGTGTTTTGGTCGCTGCTGTTTCCCATCATGTTGATCTTGATTTTTGGCGCGATCTTCTCTGGGACAGGCTCGTCGAGTTATACTTTGTATGTGCAGGATCTTGACCATTCCACGGCGTCGACGCAGCTTCTTGAGGGTATGAATAAGACTGATCTCTTGAAGATCACGATGGTCAACGATTCGGAGAACGTGACGAAGTACATCAAGGACAATAATATCCAGTCGTTGCTGGTGATTCCTCAGGGGTTTTCTGACCGGTTGAATCAGGAGTTTGTCGATCCGACTGCGGAGTCTGTGAATTTGACGTTTTATTATGATCCAAGTGAGGCGCAGTCGACGAGCGTCGTGCGTAGTATCGTTTCTAATATTCTGCAGACTATGAATATGCAGATGTCGAAGGGTCGGAATTTCGTGGGGTTGTCGACGAAGAGTTCGATTACGGAGAAGTTCAACTACATTGATTTCTTCATCCCGGGTATGATCGGGTTTACCATCATGCAGCAGGCGATCTACGGCAGTATCGAGCGGAATACGAAGTACCGGAAGGATGGTATCCTTCGGAAGTTGTTGACGACGCCGATTACGCGGTCGGAGTGGATCTTGGCGAAGATGACGTTCATGTTGTTCCTGTCGTTTCTGACGACGACTGTTGCGATTATTGTCGGTATCCTAGTCTATGGGGTTAAGGTGAACATCACGCCGTTGATGATCCTGACGATCGTCTCTGCAAGTTTCCTGTTCTCCGGCATTGGCATGATCATCGGTCGGTTTGTCAAGGAAGAAGAGACTGCGGATATGGCGGCTGGTGCGATTAGTTTCCCGATGATGTTCTTGGCGGGGACGTTCTTCCCGCTGTCGCAGATGCCTGCGTTCCTGCAGACTGTGGCCCAGGTGCTCCCCTTGTATTATGTGAACGAGGCGTTGCGTAATTCGATGATCTACATGAATCAGTCGCTGGCGATAACGAACGCTGCGATCGTCTTGGTCTTCGCGGTGATTTTCTTCGTAGTCGGCGTCGTGCTGACGAAGTGGCGTGAGGACTAAGAGGGCAGCGTAAACTCAGTGTTCTTGAAGAACGTGAAGTTGAGGTGCCCCCAGTCGTCAAAGTCGTTCTTACCGTGGGAGCCGTCTGAGTACGTCATGAGGAAGTAGGTGTAGCAGTAGTTCAGGCAGCTTTGGTAGTGGCGGTACTGCCAGAAGCCTTTTTCCAGGAGATGAGTGGGGGCCATGTTGTCGATGCCGCCGAAGCGTGCGGCGATGAGACCTGCATGATGTCCAAGCTCGTGGATGGAGGCGCCGACTGCGAGGCGGCCTCTGGCGAAATGCGTGTATTTGTCTTGGAGCTGTTGGCAGGCGATGGTGAAGGTGTCGAGGTCATCCCAGCCGATGACTGCGAAGCCGCCGCCTTCGCTGTAGTCGCAGAGGAGCCCGTAGTGGAAGACCCCTTTGCGGGGGTTGTTGAGGTCGCAGTTGAGGAAATGGTCCCAGTAGCAGTTGACGATGTCTTCATAGTTCAAATCCCGCTGACTTGGGAGTTCTTCGCCGCCGCCGAGGTTGCCGGTGTCGATGTGCAGGGTGATATTGTGTTCGGCGTAAGGGGCGATCATCTGGTCAAGGTATTTCTGTGACGGAAGGTTGGTTTCGTTGGGTGTGGTGGAGGCGAGGTAGTCGAATTCGAGGAAGACGTCTTTGTGATAGGGGTTGGAGCCCATGGCGTCGGTGAAGCATTCTTCGAGGTTGGTGAGGCCGTCGCCGTCGGGGTCGAGGTTGGCGTGGTCTTCAGGGACGAGGGGGTTGTAGCCCCATTTGGTTTCCCACCAGTCTGGTGCGCCGTCGCCGTCGGTGTCACTGCCGGGCAGCGTGAGGGTGGGGTGGTAGGTGTCGGGGTGTTCGGGGTTGGTGAAGGTGGTGGTGATGTTCCAGGTTGTGGGGTAATTGTATGGATAGGGGGCCCAGGGGTAGTAGGTGATGGTGCCGTGGGGTCGTGAGGCGCGGTCTGCTCTGGTGGCGTAGCTGTTGTGGGTGGGTCCGAGTCGGGAGCCCCAGTAGTTGTGGGTGGCGTTGGCGTGGGTGGTGGTGGCGTAGAGGCCGTAGTTGGTGTCGAGTGTGAAGTCGTTGTAGGTGATGGTGAGGGTGCTGTGTTCGGCGTAGATTGCGTTTCTGAGGTTGTTGTGGTAGGTGTTGGATGTGATGGTGATGTTGGTGGCGTTGTAGAGTTTGGTGGCGAAGTGGGTGTTGCGGTCGAAGGTGTTGTGGGTGATGTTGATGGTGTCGCTGTTTTTGATGCCGATGCCGACGCCTTGGTTGGTGAAGAGGGAGTTGATGATGTGGGCGTGGTGGGAGTTGCGGAAGAAGGCGCCTCCTTGGTTGTCGTTGTTGTCTGCGTAGGCGCTGTTGATGATGAGGATGTTGGTGCTGTTGAGGGCGTAGGTGCCGGCGCCGTTGGTGTGGAGGTAGCAGGTGTCGATGAGGGTTGCGGTGGTGTTGTGGAGGAGGATGGCGATGGCGTTGTGGTAGAGGTAGGTATTGTGGATTTGGATGTTGGTGCTGTGTTGGGTGTGGATTCCTTGTCCGTTGGTGTGGATCATGCAGTCTTGGATGGTGAGGGTGGTGTGGTTGGTGAGTTGGATGCCGATGCGGTTGCGGTAGATGTTGAGGTGGGTGAGGGTGGTGCCGTTGGCGTGGATGTCGATGGCTGCGGTGTGTGGGAGTCCTGCGGAGTTGAGGACGGTGAGGTTGTGGATGGTGCAGTGGTCGGTGGTGATGGTGATGATGGTGCCTTTGTTGTCGGCGGTGAGGATGGTGGTGTTTTTGTCTTGGCCTTGGATGGTGAGTTGTTTGGTGAGGGTGATTTGTTCGTGGTAGGTGCCGTGGTTGATGACGATGGTGTCGGTGTCGGTGGCGTTGTTGATTGCGTCGGTGATGTGTTGGTAGGGGTGTTGTGGTGTGCCGTCCCAGGGTCCGGTGGTGTTGGTGATGTCGACGTAGATGATGGTGGTGGGGTGGGTGGCTGTGGTGGTGGGGAAGGTGAGGAGGATGATGATGGTGAGGATGAGGAGTGGTCGGTGCATAGGAGGTTCTCCGTGGTTGGTGGATATGGTGGTTTTTATATAAATGGTTTTTTTGTGGGTGTGTGGGGTGTTTTTTTCCGTAAGTTATTTATATTTATTAAGATACATATATTTATTGTTCCTTGTTAGCAGGGTGCTGGCAGGGGGAGTTGATTAAGAATGATTGTGGTCGGGACTGTGTCGACGGATGAAGAGCACCGGGAGCTGCGGTTCATCGCTGAAATGTTCATTTTAGGTGAGCGGTTCCGCACGCTGGCTCGTGAGCAGTGCCGAAAATAAGAAAGGAGAGAAGGAAGGGGGGGTTTTTATCCTTCGAGGCTTTTGGTGCCGATGAGTGTTTTGGTGTCGACGACTCCTTTGGTGGATCTGATTTTGTTGATGACGATGTTGCCGATGGTGTCGATGTCTTTGGCTTGGATTTTGACGAGGATGTCGTATTCTCCGAACAAGGGGTGGACTTCGACGACTTCGGGGATGTTGGTGAGGGAGTCGTAGACGTTCTTTTCGTGTAAGGGGCTGATGCTGAGTAAAGCGAATCCTGTTGCCATGGTTCCTTGCATCCGGTTGCTTGAATAAAAAGCTTCCTGCCTGGTCGTCGGCTGTCCTAGAGTAGGGCTGGGAGTTGGGCGAGGGAGCGGATGGTCTCATCCGCCGTGATGTTGATTCCGATGACCATGCAGCCGGCTGCATGGCCGGCGAGGACGTCATTGACGGTGTCACCGATGAGCAGCGTCTTGGCGGGTGTGACGTGGAGCCTCTGGCAGGCGGTGAAGACAAGCTCGGGGTCGGGTTTGCCTTTGGTGACTTCGTCGCTGGTGACGACGACTTCGAAGAAGGAGGCGATGTGGTAGCGGTTGAGGATGCGTTCTGTGCACGGTCGGGGTGAGTTGGTGATGACGGCTTTGCGATAGGCTGTGAGTCGTTCGAGGGTCGGCACCGTCTCGGGGTAGAGGATGGTGTAGTCGAGGTATTGGGCGTAGATTTGGTTGCAGAAGGGCCCGATGGCTGCGGGTAGGCTGAGGCGTCGGATGTTTTCGTAGAGGTCGTGGCCCCAGAACTGGTGGATGAACTCGTCGCGGGTGATTTCGGGTTGGTTGAAGGCTTTGAGTGCGGAGTTGAGGGCGTGCCACCAGGAGTCGAGGGAGTTGACGAGGACGCCGTCCATGTCGAAAAGTAGCGCTTCAGGATGCCAGGTTTTGCCAGTCATGAAAAAAAGAGTGGTGGTGGTTTATTTGACCATTTGCTTGATGCGGTTGATGATCTCCGTTTTTTGTTTTTCGTTGAGGTCTTGGTCGAGGCGCGGGTAGAGGGAGACTTCCTCGAAGGTCTTGTGGCTGAGCAGCAGATCTTTGAGTTCCTGGTACGGGGTCGGTTTCTGCCACATCACGGCCTTGCGCATGGCGCCGAGGTATTCGCTGAGTTGGGTGTGCTGTTTCGTCAGTTCGGGGACGATCTGGTACGTCTGGATGACGTTCGTCGGGTGGTAGGAAGTGAAGATCGCTTTTTCTTCGGTGAACATGTGTTTTTCTAGCTCCCATTCGAAGGTGTTGAACACCTTGAGGGCCTCGGGGACCTCTTTACTGAGGCTGCGTTCGACGTCGCCGAGCAGTTTGAGGAGCCTGGCGTGGTCGGCAACCATCAGCTCAAGAATAGCGGTGGATTTCATCGGGATGCCTCTCCAAACACTGGGCAGAATAAAAGGGCAAGGGGTTCATTAATGATTCCCCTATGGGTCGTCGGGGCAGGCCGTGTCTTCCGGGGTGAACATCTTTTTTGCTAGACAGAGGCGGCAGATGCGGCAGGTTTCTGCTGTGATGTCTCCGCCGTCCTGATGGATCCGTTGGGCGGCGACCGCGATTTCGAAGCGCACGGTGGTGTCCGTGATGATGGTGCTTCCTCGTTTCTTGGAGAGGTATTGGCAGACGGCGGCGGGGGTGATGTCGAGTTTCTGTGCGGCCTCGCGCTGATTGATGCCGAACTGCTGGATCATGCTGAGTGCGATCTCCTTGCGGATGACGGGGAGTCCTTGCCAGAGCATGACTTCACAGGGTGTGCGTCTCATCAGTACCTGCAATCCTGTATTTCTTCTTATATCTATGTCTTTTATCAAATAATAAGTAACCAAGGAGTTCATCCAAGGTGTTTCAGTTTGCGGCGGGCTTCGGCGATGTACTCGGGGTCGATGTCGAAGCCGATGTAGTCGAGGTGCAGTCGTGTGCAGGCGAGCGCGGTGCTGCCGCTTCCCATGAAGGGGTCCAGGACGAGGTTGATGCGGGAAAGGCCGTGGAGCCGTAGGCACATGTCCGGTAGTTTCTCCGGAAAGACCGTCGGGTGTGGTCGGGCGGACTGGATGGTCTCGTAGGGGATGAACCAGGTGTTGCCTCGTTCGCGCAGGTCCTGGGTCGCGGTCTTCCATCGTCCGATGTTGCTTTTGTCCTGGTACGGGACGCCGATTGCGTGTTTGTCCAATGGTACGTCGCCGTGTTTGGTGAAGTGGAAGATGTACTCGTGGCAGGAGCTGAGGTATTTCGTGCTGTTCACGGGCTGGTAGTGGCCGACCGCGATGTCCTGTTGCATGTGTGGGTACGCGCCCACGTCTACCTTGGGGATTGCGATGGATTTGACCCAGTGGATGACGTTCTGCAGCGTGAAGTAGGGTTTGCAGCGCAAGGCGAGTTCAAGGGGTGTCCAGTGGTCGGTGGGTTTGCTGCCGATATTGAAGAAAAAGGAGCCGTTGTCGGAAAGGACGGTGCTGCAGGTCTCGACGACGTGTTCCATCCAGTCCAAGTACTGCTTCTGGGGGAGGTTGTCGTTGTGGATGTGGTAGGGTTTGCCGATATTGTAGGGTGGCGAGGTGACGATGACGTCCGGTTGCAGGTGCTGGTGGGCCATGGCGTGCATGCCGCTGATGCAGTCCATGTGGTAGATGGTGTTGGGTCGTAGGGTGGTGACGGTCTGCATGGATGCCACTCGGCTCAGCGGTCGTCTGAGGGTGTTTCTCGATATCGGTTTCGTGCTTAAAAGGGTCGTTGGTACTGCCCGAGAGAGGGTTATGCGAATGAGGGAACGGGTATGTATAAATAGCCCGGTTTTTTTTAGAAGGTCGGTGAGACTATGCTTGACGACGTGAAGAAGACGGCGAAGTATCATCCGTTGACGCCTGCGGAGAAGCGCATCATTGTCGACAAAGGGACGGAGGCGCCGTTCAGCGGGGAGTACACGGATTTTTTCGAGAAGGGGACGTACGTCTGCAGGCGCTGCGACGCCCCGCTCTATCATTCGAGTGCGAAGTTTCATAGCGGTTGCGGCTGGCCGAGTTTTGATGAAGAGATACCGGGTGCGGTGAAGCATCAGCGGGACCGCGACGGCGAGCGCACGGAGATTCTCTGCGCGAACTGCGGGGCGCACCTCGGGCATGTCTTCACCGGCGAGCAGTTCACAGAGAAGAACACGCGGCATTGCGTAAATTCTTTATCGATGACGTTCATCCCGGAGCATGGCCATGACCAGTGAACTGGTGGTCGGCGCCGGGTGCTTCTGGTGCTCGGAGGCCGCCTATGGTTTGATTCGCGGTGTGGTGTCGATCCTGCCGGGGTACGCGGGTGGGACGACGCCGAACCCAAGCTACGAGCAGGTCTGCACGGGGTCGACCGGTCACGCCGAGGTCGTACGCCTAGAGTATGATTCGGGTCAGGTCACCATTGAAGACCTACTAGACGTGTTTCTGACGATCCACGATCCGACGTCGTTGAACCGACAGGGCAATGACGTCGGCACGCAGTATCGCTCCATCCTCTTGTATTCAAACGAAGAGGACCGGCCGCGGATCGAGGCGTACCTGATGAAGGCCCAGCAGAACTATCGCCGGCCGATCGTCACCGAAGTGAAAAAATTGGAGGTGTTCTACCCGGCTGAGGAGTACCATCAGAACTACTTCAAGCTCCATCCGAAAGAGGCGTACTGCCAGGTGGTCATCGCCCCGAAAATCAAGAAGGTTATACGACAGATTTCAGTAGGACCGTAAGAGCCAGTGTCTTTCTCTTTTTCCTCCTGGTGGACGCTGGTGGTTTATAAAGCGGTCCTGGGAAGGAAAACCTTTAAATAGAGTTCCTACATTAACAATCGTTAACAGTCAGGCGTTTGGGCAACCAACCGCCCTGACAGTAACGCATAGGAGCTGTAATACCAAGTGAGGGACGTTCTTTTTGCATCCCATCCTTTCCTCCTCTCCTCACCAATAAAAAACCCTCCCCGCACTTGGTCTTACACCCCTCCTTTCGCTTTCTCACACGGCCACCACCCATGACTGAAACATCTCTACTCTCCCAGCTACGGCTCCTCCTCCAATCCGATGTCCGCACCATCGTCCAAGATCGCATCGCCTCCTTTCACGCAATCCAACACCAACCCTCAGACACTCTTTTCCTCGAACTGTGCTACTGCCTGCTCACCGCCAACTGCAAGGCAGACCACTGCCTCACCATCCAACACACCCTTGGCACCACGTTTCTGCATGGAACTGAACATGACATCAAAGAGCAGCTCCGTAATCACCACTATCGTTTCCCACCACGCGCCTCCCACATTATCGCAGCCCGCCAGCACAAAAACACACTGCTGTCTACGCTGCAGAACCTCCAGGGAGAGGACCGCCGCCGCTGGCTCGTCGACACCATACCGGGTCTTGGCTACAAAGAAGCCAGCCACTTCCTGCGCAACATCGGCTTCGACGACTACGCCATCATCGACACCCACATCCTCGACCTGCTCACAACCCACGAGATCATCAGCCCGCTACGCACCCTGACCCCCAGGCGCTACCTCGACATCGAAACAAAACTGCGAGGCATTGCGCAACAGGCAGGTCTCACCCTCGCCGAACTCGACCTGTACCTCTGGCACCTCGAGACGGGAAAAATAGTAAAATAAGGGATGCACAACCGGCATCCATTACACAATCAAACAACACGCTTAGTCGGTAATTGCTTTCGTCGGACACTCATCCACACACGTGCCACAATCAATACAGGTGTCAGCGTTGACCTCTGCTTTCTCTTCTACTGTGATGGCTTCCACGGGGCATGCGGATGCACATGCACCGCACGCGGTACACAACTCTTTGTTGACGACTGCTGCCATAAGGTGACGAACCTCCGGGTCAATCTTGATACCGCTTTCCCTATATAGCCTTTACCGTCCCCGACCCGAGGTTTCCTTCAAGAATAAACACATTTTTGTTTGAAAACACCTCCCCGTAGAAACGGATAGAAATCTTTGTATGGTAGGTATAGTTACCGTGCTCGGTACTTTCGGGAGAGGTCAACCGTGGAAGAAGTCAAGGCACGCATTTACTCCGGGACACTTTTTGGGTTTTTCCAAACCCTCATGATGGCCTTCGCCATGCTCATCCCCACCTGGTACTTCATCAGTCTCAAGATCGACACGACCACGTTCGCCATCCTGCTCGCCGTCGGCGATGTCTTCTCCTTCCTCATGAAACCCATCATCGGCTACCTCACCGACCGCCACGGTGAACGCCTGTACATGGTGATCGGAGGCGCCCTCTTCACCATCTCCCTCTTCCTCATCGGCTTCACCACCTCCATCGAGCTCATCATTCTCCTCAAGATCATCTCCGGAGTTGCCAGCGCCCTCGTCTTCGTCCTCATCCTCATCTACTCCCTGCGCATGGTCCGCGAGGAGCCCGACCGCAAAATCGGTCTTTTCGGTGGGCTCTACAACCTTGGCTGGGTCGTCGGCCTTCTCATCCCCGGCCTCCTCCTCGACAAGAGCAACCCCCAGCCTGGATTCTACTTCATCCTCGTCGCCGGCATCCTCTGGCTCATCTTCATGGTCCGTTTCGCGAAGAAACACGAAAGCCCCATCTCGGTACGGGCCTCTTTTGCGTTCGCGAAAAAAATCCCAATGTACATTATCATCAAGGCGATGGATCTCGCCATGTTCTCCGCCTTCCTCTTCTATTTCTCCAACTACGCCCTCACCGTCCTGCAGCTCCCTCGCAGCCAAGTCTCCTATATCGTTGTCACGGAGACCCTCGTCTTTGCCATCAGCATTTACCTCGTCGGCCGCCTCTCCCACACCACCTCCCGACGGAAGTACTGGGTCCCCCTCTGCATCCTCTTCCACATGCTGGGAGCTGGCACCATCCTCTATTCGGCCTACACCAACACCCTCCTCGGGTACTACCTCGTCGGCGTCTTTATCGGTATGGCCGGTGGCTTCATCGACATCTGGATCTTCTCCCGCATCAGCGAACATTTCCCCAAGGAGGACAAAGGCAAAGTCATCGGCACCTTCGGCTGGAGCTACGATCTCGCCACCATTGCCGGCGCCACCGTCCCATCCATCTTCCTCATTCTCCTCACCGGACAACTGAAGCCGACGACCATCACCCCCATGGTGTTCTCCTCCCTCTTCGTCTTCCCCGTCGTCATCCTCATTGCGTACATCGCGTTTATCAGAACGACACGAAAAATCAAGATATCAGACTAATTGTTCTTCGGCCGCAACCGCTCGACCTCAGCTGCCGACCGCTTCCCACTGATTTTAAAATACGCGTACACCACGCCAAGCTCCACGCCAAACAACACCACGAACACCATAAAACCCACTACCAGACGAGACACATTCAACCCATACACATACACAATAGACCCAAAGAAAGGGACGAACATCCCCAGTATCACGACCAACAAAATCAACGCGATATCACGATTACGACCCATACCACCCCAAGAACCAAGTCTTCCTGATAAAACTACTGCTCACCCAGAGGATAGCTTCGTCCCGCACACCGCATTCTGCCCGACCGCGATACCACCATCACCATTCGGCACCCGATCATGCACCACCAACGACAACCCCGCCTCAGACACCAGACGCTCCACCATCGACACGACTGGCAAGTCATACGAGACACCACCCGTCAACCCAATGGTCGAGACACCCTGCTCCTGCGCCCGAACCACACCTACCGCGACCAACTCCTTTAGGATTGCCAGCACCACCGAGCACGCCACATCCGCGGTCCTGCGCGCTGACAACGGACGCCCACCGACAGCCTCATCCATCTGACGAAACACCTCCACGGCATCCACCAAACCCGCAGACACCGGGGCATGAAACTTAAAAGTCGGTTTCCCAGCAGAAAGCAGCGGCTCCAGCTTCATCGCCGGCTCACCACTATACGACCGCACACGGCACACACCCAGATAACACGACAACGCATCCAAATACCGACCCAGACTGCACGTCAACGGAGACTTTCCCATCACCTTCCGAAACACCGCTGCATCCTTGCCTGAGAACTCCTTCCCCACGCCTAGCTGCTCGAAAATCGAAAACACCAGACGGCGAGGATCCTTCGTCGCCTGATCACCACCAATCAACGGAAACGACCGCAAATGACCAACCCGCTCATACGTCGTGAGATCAGCATCCAATACCTCCCCGCCCCACAACGTCCCATCCTCGCCAAACCCCAGGCCGTCCAACGCGAGGACGACACTGCGCTCTAATCCAGAATCAACCAATAGCGACGCCGCATGCGCCCACTGATGCTGCACCTCCACCATCGGAGCAGAAAACTCCTCGGCGAACCGCTGCGCAACCGCCCGAGACCCATACCCGGGATGCAGATCCAAGGCGACGGCATCTACCTCGGGTTTGCGTAAAAACAACCCCATCAGATGCCGCAGACCCTGTTCCAGGAACTCCGCGGCCTCATAATACTCCACGTTGCCGATATACTGCGTTCCGATCAAACGACCGTCGACTGCTAATGCACCCGTGCTGTTCTCCCCAGCACCCACACTCAGAATCTTCTGCCGATAGGGAACCGGCAGCACATCAGGCACAAACCCCCGGGATTTCCGTAAAAAAACCGATGACCTTTCCACAGCCGCACCACCGAGTCATCCACCCGATTCGGGATTCTCCGATTATGCAACAGATACACATCGGCTCCAAGCGAGAACGCCTTCTCGTTTTCCATAATCATCGGCTCACCAGGATAGTTCGCCGACGTCATCACCAACGCATCCTCCCGAAGCGCCTCAAATAATAGGATCTGTAGCCCGGTATATGGAAGGAAGACGCCGATGGAATCAAGCCCTGGGGCAACAAGATCCTCAGCCTTTTTCTTCATGACCACAATCGGCCGCATACTGCTTTCAAGAAGACGACGGTCCTCCTCGGTCATGTGCGCGTACCGTTTCGCGGTTCGGCTGTCTCGGACCATGATTGCAAACGGTTTCTGAGGACGGCCGTACCAGTCCCGGAACCGCCGCAATTGACCCAGCGTGCAGCACAGATGCATCCCACCCCATGCCTTCACCACCCCGATCTTCCCCTCTTCAAGGAACCGTGCGAACTGTCCTATCACATCACCGGAGCCAAGACTCCTCTTCTTGTCATCATACAAGGTGTACCGTGGGCCGCACTGAGGACACGATATCGTCTGCGCATGATACCGCCGATCACCGATGTCGGTGTACTCTCGACGACACGCCGCACACAATGCAAACTCATCCATCGACGTCCGCACCCGGTCGTACGGCACGCCCGTCACAATGCTGTATCGGGCTCCACACACCGTGCAATTCGTAAACGGATATCGGAACCGCCGATTCCCAGACTCTGACAGATCACGTATGCACTCAGGGCAGATCGCGGTATCCACCGGAATCAACGAATCCTTCTCCCCACTCCGACTCTGCAAGATACGAAAATCTTGAAACGACCGCGTATCCGGCTCTCGGTGCACCTCATGTATCACCGCAATCGACGGAAGCCTCCGACGCAACTCCGCTAGAAAAAGGTCCGCATCCCGATCCACCACCACCTCTACCTCGGAGCCCTTGTTCACCACATACCCATGCAATCCCAGACCCGTGGCGACACGATACACCGCCGGCCGAAAACCTACCCCCTGCACCACACCCTTGATACTCAACCGCTCAGCAGACGTTTTCACCATATACACCTTAAACCCTAACAGATACGCGGAATCGGATCACCCAATGGCTTCTGGACAATACGCCGACCGCCAACCTCCGTCTCCAACACCACACCCTTCACCTCACTCGTCACACGACCGATGATGGCAGCCTGCCGGCCCAACGGATGCCGATGCAACACCGCTAACACCTCATCCGCCTTCTCCGCCACTACACCAAGAATCACCTTCCCCTCATTACCAATCTCCAACGGATCGATCCCCAACAGCTCGCAGGCAGCCCGCACACCCTCCGAAATCGGGATTGTAGTCTCCTCCAACACCACGCCGACCTTCGACTTCTCCGCAAACTCATTCACCGTATTCGCAAGACCTCCACGGGTCGGATCCTTCGCCGTCACCACACCACCCGCCGCTAGCACACTGCCCATCAACCCGTTCAAAGGCGCAATATCAGATTTCACCCGCGTCTCAAACCCATACCCTTCACGAAACGAAAGCAGCGCAATCCCATGCTCACCCAACAACCCGGAGGCGATCAACACATCACCACGCTTCAGATTCGCATCTAAAAGCCAGCGGTACTTCACCGGCCGATACCGCTCCACCTCCTTCAGATTCCGATCCAGCTCCGGCCGGCGTTTCCCCACTCCACTCGTATTGATCATGAACTGTTGCACCGCACCCCGCTCCACGACCTTGGTGTCACCGGTCACGATCGGCACCCCGGCGCTCTTCGCGACACGCGCCATGGACCGCACGATCACCTCCATGGTATCCACTGAGAACCCTTCCTCAAGGATGAATCCGGCGGACAACGCCAACGGACGCGCACCCACCACCGACACATCATTAATCGTCCCGCACACCGAAAGCGACCCGATATCCCCGCCAGGGAAGATCAACGGAGACACCGTATGCGAATCCGTCGACAACACCACATCATCGATCACCGCGGCATCATCCAACATCTGCAACGGGACTTCAGCACGACCCTGAAACGAAAAATGCCTCATGATATGCTCACGAATCAACGCATCCATCATCGACCCGCCCGCACCATGCGCCAAGGAAATCGTCTTCGGCAAACGCACTCACACTCCCCCAATCAAGGAGAAACCACGATATGCCATACCCTCAATTTATTTATACCCTCTGGTCACACACCACAGGAAGACCTCATAAAGCACCCACCCCATCCACCCCCTACATGTGGCAAGACCCCGCCCTCACCCTCATCAACTTCATCTTCATCGCCACCGTACTACCCGCCCTCATCCTCAACTACAAAACCAAAAACACCCAAGGACAATCCCTCATCATGTACCTCAGCACCGCCCTCCTCCTCATCCTCATGGCCGCCATCTTCTACACCCTCGGCCTCGTCTGGAGCATGATCTCCACCCTCGGCAACGCCTTCGTCTGGTCCATCCTCACCGCCCAACGCCTCCGCTACAACCAACACCCAGGACGACGACCATGACCACCATCACACTCGTCCTCTGCATCGGCAACCGCGACCACGGCGACGACACCATCGGCCCCTACATCGCCGACCACGCACCACCCATCCCCGACACCATATTCCTCGACGCCGGCACCACACCAGAAAACACCACTGCCACCATCAAACGCCACCACCCCACCCGCCTCATCCTCATCGACGCCGCCACCATGGACCTCCCACCAGGTACCATCCGACGCATCCCACCCACCAAAATACAAACCCTCTGCGCCAGCACCCACGGACTTTCCCTTAGCCTCCTCATCGACTACCTCATTCCCACCATCCCTGACATCACCCTCATCGGCATCCAACCCAAAACCCTCACCGGACCACTCAGCCCCGAGGCCAAAGCAGCAGCCGACACCTTCCTACGCCTCCTACGACAACACAAAATCGAAGAAATCCCCTACCTCCACTAAAACGGATACTTCTTCCCCAACGCCTCAAGCGACGACAACGCCGCCACCGCACCCGACGCACACGCCGTCACAATCTGACGCACACCACCCGTTAAATCACCGGCCGCATATACACCCGGCACACCCGTACACCCAAACCGATTCACCACCACATACCCCTCCGCATCCATCTCCACCCCCAACCGCTTAATCACCTCATTCTGTGGCACCCATCCAATCGAAATAAACACACCATCCACCGCAAGCTTGGACTCCTGCCGCGTCTCCGCATCACGCAACGCCATACCCTTCACGACGGACTCGCCTTCTATCCTCTCCACCTCTTTGTTCAACAGGATCTTCACCTGCTTCTCCCGCGCCTCCGTCACATACGCCTGCTCAGCACGCAACTGATCACGACGATGCACCAAAAACACATCTTTGCAGCCTATCTGCTTCAAAAACACCGCCTCCATCACCGCAGTACTCCCACCACCGACGACCGCCACGGACTTCCCCCGGAAAAAGAACCCATCACACGTCGCACAATACGACACACCTTTGCCCAGAAACTCCTGCTCACCAGGGATGCCCATCGTCTTATGCTCCGACCCCGTACAAAACAACACCGCACCCACCACATACGACCCCTTCGCCGTCTTTACCAAAAACCCCTTGCCCTGTTTGCCTACAGATGTGACTTCCTCATACAGGTGCGGCTGCACATACCGACCCGCATGATGCTTAATCTTCTCCATCAACTCCGCACCAGGGATCGACTCAAACCCTGCATAATTCTCCACATTCGGCGACAACACCGCACGACCACCACCATCACCACGGTCGAACAACGCCGTCTTCACCCCAGACCGCACCGCATAAATCGCAGCAGAATACCCCGCAGGACCAGCCCCGATAATCGCCAACTCGTAGTCCATACCCCACCCAATACCCCAGACTTTACTTATAACTTCTCATTTCAACACAGGAAGAACCAACGAGGGAACTCATACGCCCCGCAGCCCGCATCTCTGGAAAAACGGCTGAACCGCAGCCATCATCTCCTCAAGTCGCTGCTTTGAATACGGGACGACTTCCTTCAACGACGCATCGATCAGAGAATCTATCGGTTTGAACTGCTGAAGAAAATAGCACGCAGACCCCTGCAGCCACCGACCGATCGCCACCACATCCTCCTTTGATAGCACCCCAGGGACCACGGTCGTACGGAATTCATAGGCAGGCGCACACTCACGAATCAACCGCATCGACCGCTCAAGGCAATCAGCCGGGACTCGGACACCCGCGGCCATACTGTACTTCTCCGGCGGCGCCTTGACATCCATCGCGACATAATCCACGAGCCCTTCGTCCAATAACACCTCGAGCCGCTCCGGGAACATCCCGTTGGTATCCACCTTCACCAGGTACCCCAACGTCTTCACCTCATGAAGGAACCCTCTCAGGCCGTCCTGCATAAGTGGCTCACCACCACTCACGACGACCGCCTCAAGGCGATGTCTCCTTTTTTTCAGAAACGAAAGAACATCGTCCTCAGGTATCAACGGCCCTGATCCAATGACGATATCCCTGTTATAGCAGTACGGACAACGGAATGGACACCCCTGAGTCCAGACAATCGCGCTGATATAATCCGGGTAATCCAGCAGCGACGTCTCTTGGAGCCCAGCGATATTCATCATGCCGGGACAAGGACCTGCTCTTGCAACTTAAAGGTTCGTCGGTCCTTGAACTCCTGCTGCTTGCCCTTGTTCCACTGGTTCACCGGCCTGATATAGCCCACGACCCGGGAGTAGACCTCGCAAGATGTCGTCTTCTGCTCCGAGGCACACCGCGGGCAGTATTGATGCTCACCCGAAATATACCCATGATCGGGACAGACACTGAACGTCGGCGTGATCGTATAATACGGCAGCGTGTAGTTCTCAGAGACCGTGCGCACCAATTTCTTCACAGACGTCGGCGACGGGTCCTCTTCACCTACGAAGATATGCAGCACCGTGCCTCCCGTGTATTTCGACTGCAACGAGTCCTGTAATTCAAGAGCCTCGAAGACATCAGTGGTGAAACCGACAGGCAGCTGCGTCGAATTGGTATAGTACGGCTCCACATCACGGCCACGGTTCTGCGAATACACCTCTTGGTTGTAAATGCGCATATCTGGATACGTGCGACGGTCGATCCTCGACAACCGATAGGAGGTGCCTTCTCCTGGCGTCGCCTCCAGGTTGTAGAGGTTCCCGGTCGCATCCTGATATTCCAGGATGCGCGTCCTCATATAGTCCAGGACTTTCTCTGCGAACCCTTTGCCTTCCTTGGTTGCGATGCTGGTGTTCATGAAGTTCAGCAAGGCATCGTTCATACCGATCAGACCGATGGTGGAGAAATGGTTCTTCCAGTATTCCCCAAATTTCGACTTGACATCCGAGAGATAGAACCGTGAGTACGGATGCAGGCCGCTGTCCGTGAGGTTCTCGATCAAATCTCGCTTGATCTCCAGGCTCTGACGCGCAAGCATCATCATATTATCGAGGCGTTCGAAGAAGTCCGCCTCGTTTTTCGCCAGGTGACCGATGCGGGGCATGTTCAGGGTGACGACGCCGATGGAGCCGGTCTTCGGGTTTGCGCCAAAGAGGCCTCCTCCTCGCTTTTTCAATTCTCTATTGTCCAGTCGCAAACGGCAGCACATGCTGCGTGCATCGTCCGGTTTCATGTCGCTGTTGATGAAATTGCTGAAGTAGGGGATGCCGTACTTCGCGGTCATGTCCCACAGGGCGGAATGGCTGTCGTTGTTCCAGTTGAAGTCCTTGGTGATGTTGTAGGTGGGGATAGGGAAGGTGAAGGGTCGTCCTTTCGCGTCACCTTCGTACATGATCTCGGCGAAGGCTCGGTTGATCATGTCCATCTCATCGGTGTATTCGGCGTAGCTGTTGTCCAGTTCCAGTCCGCCGACGACGGCAGGTTCGTCGATGAAGTACCCAGGGACGGTGAGGTCCATGGTGATGTTGGTGAACGGGCTTTGGAAGCCGACCCGTGTTGGTACATTCATGTTGAAGAGGAATTTCTGCATCTCCTGTCTGACTGCATCGTAGGTGAGTTGATCTTTAGAGACGAAGGGGGCGAGCAGGGAGTCGAAGTTGGAGAGTGCCTGGGCGCCGGCGGCTTCGCCTTGGAGGGTGTAGAGGTAGTTGACGATTTGCATCATGGCGGTGCTGAAGTGCTTGGCGGGTTTGCTTTCGATTTTGCCGGAGACGCCGCGGAAGCCGAGTTTGAGGAGGTCTTGGAGGTCCCAGCCGACGCAGTACGCGCCGAGGGTGCCGAGGTCGTGGATGTGGTAGTCGCCTTTGGTGTGCGCCTCGCCGATCTCGGGTGGGTAGATCTTGTTGAGCCAGTAGTGGGAGATGATGCTTTCAGTGGCGTAGACGTTGAGACCCTGGAGGCTGTAGCTCATGTTGCTGTTCTCGTTGACCTTCCAGTCGAGCATGCCGAGGTAGTCATCGACGACGTCGATGTCTTTGAGCAGACCGCCGATCTCGCGCAGGTCCTGGTGCTGCTTGCGGTACAGGATGTAGGCCTTGGCGGTCTTGGCATGGCCGTCCTCGATGAGGACTTTCTCGACGGTGTCCTGGACTTGTTCGACGGTGGGGATCTCGCCGCGCTTGAGGTCTTTTTCCAGCATCTGGATGACGGTGTCGGTGAGTGCCGCGGCTCTCTTGTAGTCTTTGCCGCCGACGGCCTGGGCTGCTTTCCAGATGGCATCGGTGATCTTGACGGGGTTGAAGTCGACGACGGTGCCGTCTCGTTTGCGTATCTTTCGAATCATGGGTGGTCCATCTCCTCCTAGTGTTAGGGGTTGGTAAGGTTCTTGACTTCTTTTTCGAAATGGGCGATGTCGGTGAACGATCGGTAGACGGAGGCGAAGCGGATGTATGCGACTTGGTCGAGGTCTTTGAGGCAGTCCATGACGTATTCGCCGATGGTGGAGCTGGGGATCTCCTCAAGTCCGCTGCGTCGGATGCGTTCTTCGATGGTGTCGAGGGCTGCTTCGAGTTGGTCGGGTGTCACCGGGCGTTTTTCCAGGGCTTTTTGCATCCCGGATTTGATTTTGCAGCGGTCGTATTTTTGTTTCCTGCCGTCTTTTTTGATGACGTAGAGTGGTTCCATTTCGATGGATTCGTAGGTGGTGAAGCGGCGTTGGCAGCGGAGGCATTCGCGGCGGCGTCGGATGCTGTATTTGCCGGTGTCGCGGGAGTCCGTGACCTTCGTCTCTGGCGTGTTACAGTAGGGGCAGTTCATCCATCCTCACTCACCACAAGATATGGTAGAAAATAGTTTATTTTTCTACCGCGGGTGGTATGTCGTGGTGGTTTTTTAAGACTTGTGTTTTTTTCAACGATGAGGCGTGTTTTCGTTCGCCATGGCAGCGTTTGGTGCGAGTCTCGCTGTTGCATTTTTGTTGTTGATAAAACGCTTTATGATGGCGTGCTATTTGAACCCTCGAGGGAGGTCACAGAAACTATTCATTAACGGTGCCATGGTTGGACATGGCATTATGCAGGTGGATATGCAGATGAATGTGCAAGAAACGCTTATTTTGATGTATTTTCTTGAAGAAAAACCCTCATCTTTCAGAAGAAGAAGCGCATTTTTAGAAATATTGAAATACTTGGTTGCGATTCGACTATTAACAACAACTAGGAGGAAAGTGCACAATGAAGATTGGAAATCCGCACGAGTTAGTAGGCAAAGAAGTATATGACGCTACAGGTCGCAGCATCGGCTGGATGGACAAGACCTGGCGGGGTTGGAACGAAGAGTACCCCGGGTATTTCTTCGGCATCAAGACCAACGAGTACGTCCGCAACAACTGGTTCCGTGGTGACAACAAGCTCATCCCGATCCCCAGCGAGTATGTCAAGGACACCGGCAACACCATCACCTTGAACAAGACCCTGGATGACCTGTGCCACTACTGGAACAAGACCGTGACATGCGGGCCGTTCACCCTGCCGTTCGAAGAACTCATCGAGAAGCCGGTCTACGACAAGTACAACAGCCGTGTCGGCACCTTCTGCACGGGAGTAGAACGCAACGGCACCTACAATAACCTCGGCTTGCTCCTGGACCCGTATATCTGCGAGACCTGGCACATCCCGTACAACACGACGATGCCGATTGACACAAATTACATCACCCAGGTCAAGGACACCGTCACCCTGAACATCGCCTTGCACGAGTTGAAAGACTACTGGAGCTGGAAACAGCGCCAGACACAACCGTAGAGATTCACATCGAATCTCTCATCTTTTTTTCTTTCTTATTTATTGTAAAATGATTTCTTCTGCGTTGTCCACGGCATCCTGAACCAGTTTTTTAAGAGGGAGTCTTTCTTCTTCAAGGTGAATGGCGTCGAGGCGCGCCCTGGTCGCTGGCCGTTCAGGTACGGCGGCGCAGCCCGTGGTCCGGACGGTGGACAGCTCGAACGTGCCGATCTCCTTGGCGATACGGATGATGTCGTCTTTGTCTTGGCCTATCAGGGGGCGTAGAATCGGGATGTTGACGGCGTCTTCGATGGCGCGGAGGTTCTGCAGCGTCTGTGAGGCGACCTGGCCGAGTGATTCCCCGGTGACGATGGCCTCCGCCTGGTGTCGGTGGGCGATCTCTTCGGCGTAGCGCATCATCATTCGTTTGCAGAAGACGCAGGTCAGTTTCATGTTACATGTCTGTTTGTATTGCTGAAGGGTGGCGCCGTGTGGGACGCGGTAGACGCGGATCGGGCAGGAGAGCAAACGTCGGAGTCGGGTGGCGACCGCTAGGAAATTTTGGTAGCCTTGGTCGCCGGTGAAGGGGCGGTTGTCTGCGTGGACGAAGATCATCTCGTCAGCCCAGGCGCGCATGGAGTAGACTGCGACGGGTGAATCGATGCCTCCGGAGACAAGGCAGATGAGTTTCATGTGGATTCTTCAGTGAGATAGGCGAGGTATTCAGGCAGGCCGCCGGTGATCGGCAGGAGGGTGATGTCAGGCAGCTCGTAGGAGTGGAGCTGACGGATTCGTGTGATGGTGGCCTGGGCTTTCGCGTCTTGGGTTTTGGCGATGAGGATGGTTTCGTGGGCGTCTTCTATCTTG
>Ga0209777_10003149_pt1 | contig 20824 bp, 14 predicted proteins | sample FrelakmetHBP12HB_FD_187147 | JGI IMG/M metagenome (GOLD analysis project Ga0209777, IMG submission 187147) | Freshwater lake sediment microbial communities from the University of Notre Dame, USA, for methane emissions studies -HBP12 HB (SPAdes)... | ecosystem: Environmental > Aquatic >...
CCCTTATCGAGGGCGCAGGTCTCGCTGGCCACCACGTAAGCGTCTCCGCGGGCGCCTAGGATAAGGGGCCTGAATCCATATGGGTCGCGCACGGCGATCATTTCTTTTTCGGTGAGAAAAAGCAGGCTGTATGAACCGCGGATGCGGCTGAGCGAATAGGCTATGCGATCTTTGATCGGGGTTGTCTTGGGTGAGGCGAGCAGGTGCACAATAACTTCGCTGTCAATGGTGGTCTGGAAAAGGGCGCCGATGTCCTCGAGCTCTTCCCGGAGCACTGTGGCGTTGATGAGGTTTCCGTTATGGGCGATGGCTATGCCGCCGCGGCGGTACTCGACGTAGAAAGGCTGCACGTTTTTAAGGAGATTTTCCCCTTGGGTCGAGTAACGGACGTGGCCGATGGCGCTGGCGCCGGGAAGATGGGAGAAGTTTTCTTCCCTGAAAACCTCCGCTACCAGGCCGAGCTGGCGGTATCCATAAAGCTTTTCACCGTCCGTCGAGACTATACCGGCGCCTTCCTGCCCGCGGTGTTGAAGGGCGTACAGGCCGAGGTACACCATGTTTGCAGCCTCCGGATGCCCGAAAATGCCGCATATTCCACACTCTTCATGGAGCTTGTCTAACATGAACAGGCCCGTTTAATCTCTTTATCTTTATTCCAGGTTCCCATTAAATTTGGAGAGCCGCAGGATATTACCCTTAAGCGGTGATTAAGGCTCTCTATCAGGAAAGTGATATGTTAACAGGGACATGGGAAAATACAACCGCATTGGCGGTTATGTGTTCGAGGCCGCTTGGATAAGGGGGATGTGGGACAAGGGGGGGTGGCACTTGTTTTTAGTTTTATTGTGTGGTATTGTGATTCGGCGTTTAGGGGGGGTGATCTGGTCGGGAATTGGCAAGATGATTTATGAGGGGATGGAGGGAAGAGGGTTTGGGAAAATGCGCTGTTTTTGAAAAAAATGGCCTAACCAGTTGCAATATTTCAATAAATAGAATAAATAAAGCGTTACGGGATAACAGGAAAGAAAGACTAAAAGGCAGGAGGAGCCGATGAAAATCGCGAGTCGGGCTTTTTTAGCGGTGTTGGTGAGTGTGCTGATAGCTTCCAACGCTGCAAAGGCGGGAGTATATGAAGCCGGTTTTGGGCCGAGAGCGATAGGGATGGGTCAGGCACAGGTCGGCGCCGGCAATGATCCCAGCGCGGTGTTTTATAATCCCGCCTGTCTGGTGCAGGCGCGGGACCGCTGGGAAATAAACGGCAGCAGCATGGTTGTTCAATATGGCCGGGGCACCTATAAGTCTGCACTCGAGTTGAACGGCGTCAACCAGGCATACCCTGACACCGTCGCCACAAACCTGGGTGTAATGATACCTGTCGGGAAGCGTGTAACCGCCGGATTAAGCTTGTACATGCCTGAAGCCTGGACATTGATGATTCTTCTAAACTCCGGCCCGCGGTTTGTGCGCTACACCCAGACCCAGGTGCCCAATGGCACATACGGTATCGGTATCAAGGTAACGAAGAAGTTTTCAATAGGGATTGCGCAGTCTGTCGCCCCTCAATGGGACTTCACCACCGTCACCCTAGATATAAACAGCATATTGGCTGGCATGGGGCTGAGCTTAGGCGAACCCAGGGTTAATGGCAATCCGCACATGGAAATGGACACCTTGCTGGGTTTCAACTACCAGTTTGGCGCTCTGTATCGTCCCTTCAAGTGGTTGAGCCTGGGCGTCGATTACAGATACAAAATTGGCACTCGAGCTGTTATTCCCCTTTATTTTCCGGCCGGCCTCGTCCCGGAAACTAATGTCCTGGTTGATGTGAATATGTCATGGCGCCCCACCAGGTGGTCTTTTGGCGTTGGCATTTACCCCACGGATGAGATAACGGTTGCGTTCGACATGGACTATGAAATGTGGTCCAAAATTAATTACCCCTATATGAAATTTACCAGCAGTTCTAATTTCTTAAATGTAACATCAACGGAATTTGATCTTAAAAATGTATGGGTGCCCAAGGTCGGATTCGAGTATCACAGGAAGATGAAAGGCAAATTATCCCGGGCGGAATATGCGGCTCGCGCCGGTTATATCTATTATAAAAGCCCATACCCTGAAATGCCCAAAGACACATGGTATATTGATAACGACGCCAATTTCCTCACAAGTGGAATATCGCTGGGTTACCGCCCCAAGAGAGTATTCCGCTACATAGGGTTCGACTACTATTTCGAATACATGGCCATGGTGAAGCGAGACCATACGGATTTAACCCGCACTCCCTCTATGATCGAATCCGATGGCAACGTTACATATAACGGATTTTCAGTAACCATTCAATTGTAAAACTGGCGTTGAAATGAGCGTATACGCGAAGCTGTTCGATATGAGCAAGGAAAATCGGCAGGAGGAATCAATGAAGACACTAGTGAGGGCGCTTATTGCGGCGTCAATAATTCTGGTTCTTACCCATATATCGGCATTGGCGGGAATCGAGGAGGCGGGAATGGGTTCTCGAGCAGTGGCCATGGGGCAGGCCCAAACGGGAGCCGCAAATGACGCTTCCGCAGCCACATACAACCCTGCCGCTCTTGTGGCTGCCCGAAAATATTGGGGATTGGGAGATGATGGGTTCAGTATGCTCGTACAGATAGGGCAGAGCGGTTACGACTCGAGACTCACGATCAACGGCGTCGATCAAAATATTCCCTATGTCGCATACACAACACTCGGAGCGCTGGTGCCCATCGGAAAACGATTAACATTCGGCCTTAACATGGCCTTCAGCAACGATTGGTTCCTTTATACGGAACTGGCCACGGGGTATTCTTTCACCAGATACAAGCCGACAAGGCAGCTTTGCGGAGGAGGTTATTCCTTTGGCCTGAAGATCACTGATAAATTATCGGTTGGGTATGCAAGCACGTCAAATTTGAACTTCAATTTTTCCACTGTGAATCTAGATATCAATTCGATTCTGTCAGGGATAGGGTTATCTCTTGGGGAACCCGCAACCAACGTTAATCCCTTTATGGAAATTGACGTTATTCCATCCTCCAGTTATCAGTTCGGCGCGCTTTACAGACCTTTCAAGTGGGCGAGCCTTGGCTTCAATTACTCTTATAAAAACCCGACTCTTACTGTAATCCCTATATTAATACCGGCAGGATTGTTGCCGGAAACGCATATTAATGTCAATATAAGAACTGAACGCCCAACACGTATGGTATTCGGGGTCGGCCTTTATCCCAACGATAAGCTTACCTTTGCCGTTGATATGGCTTATGAAATGTGGTCGCATACCAGAAATTACACCAGGATCGAATCCCCCGGATCATCATTGATCTCCCCTCCGAAAGATCCAATCGTGCCAGAAGACGTCTGGGTGCCTCATTTTGGAGTCGAGTATTGCAGTAATTTGAGAGGTGGCAAGCTATCGAGAATGAAGTATGCTGTCCGCGGCGGCTATTATTATTTTAAAAGCCCTTATCCTGCCGCTGAAGGCACCAATAAAGATGTTGACAACTCTGCCCATAACTTTTCCGCCGGCATTTCCCTCGGGTACACTCCTAAAAAAGGAAAGACTTATATTAGTTTGGATTACTACTGGGAGTACATGGATTTGATAAGACGAACGAATCCGGATATTACCCGCAACCCTGCTATAATCGTCACAGACGGATATGTTATTTACTCCGGGTTCGCATTTAATGTAAAGATTTAATGGAGATAACCGACATTTCTCATAAAAACTTCTGAAGCAACCCAGCAGTAGACGTCTCCAGGGGCGATATAATCTGTTCGGAGTTTGCCCTTACCATGCCAATCTAGCCAAGGCCTTGAGAATATTTGCCTTCTGAGGCTGTAAGGTTAAGGAGGATTTTCTTCTTCCAGTTAGTTTCCTTACAATCTTGCAGCCTTTAAATTAATTGTTACAACCAATAAGCATGAATTGTGAAATAATTATACAAGATGTATAAGATGATTGACTTGAACCGATATGTGCGCTAAATTGGTATACAAGTGGATTCACAACCACAAAAAGATCACGCGGGGCTTATAAAAGCATACAACCGGGTTGTTCGATGGTTCAAGGAAGTCTGGTCTGTCTTCCGCGCCGTCCTTTTGATTCACTCGGGCGATACCGAAGACCTCGCCAAGGCCAGGCAGCATATCCGGGAGCTTCAGAAGAAGATCGCGGGCATCGAGAAAACACTCAGGACAAAAGACCCCGCAGCCGGCCCGGAAGGCCTCCCCGAGCGCCTCAAGATGATCCATATCGAGTTGCGTGTTTTCCGCGAGCTGCTCGAAAAGATCGAGTCCAGGGTAGGCCCTGCCGAGATCAGACAATATTTCCAGAAAACACCGGAGATCCGCGAGGAGGAAATCATCCAGGTGATCCGATTCTACCTCGAGAAATCAACTCTCTCCGAAATGGATACCGATAAAGTGGACCTCCTTGTGACCGAGGCATGCTCCACTCGCATCGGATTCAGGCGGGTATTGAGGCCGCCTTTTGAAGTGGACGGCACGTTTACCCGTATTTTTGACCGGCCGGCGCCGGTCAGCGAGTATGAAGACGCCATCCTGCACGAGTTCGAGAGCGCCGCAGGTCGCATCAGGAACGCGCGGGACGTGGACGAAATCATCAGGGATGAAATCATTTCCACCATGAGGAAATTCAAAAAGGAGATCATCGAGCTTTTCCGTAACCCGCGTATACTCCGCGCCGCGCTTCAATACAACATTGCCCTGAACAACAAGCTGGTGGACATCTTCGAGAATGAGGAGGGCGTGATTATGAAGGCCGCGGAGCTTGCCTCGAACATCAAGAAATCGCTCCCGAAATTAAGCGCGGGTCAGAGGCAGACTGCGGACGGCCTCATCGCCAAAGTTCGGGAAATTCAGGATGCTTATGCGAAAAAGCGCGGGGAAGCTTCCTACGACCTTGAACTTATTATCGAAGCGGCTCGACAAAGAAAGGCCATCGAGGAATCTGTCGGCAAACTCAGGGAAATAGGAGGAAAGGAAGAGGAAAAGCCGGTTCAGGAAAGCTTCAGGAGAAGGACTATCCAGGCTTACATAAACGAAATTTTTCATGGATTGCTCCAGCTTGACACCCTTGGCTACGATTCTATGACAATCTATGATCTGAACATTGATTTGAGCAAGATGGACCCGTGGGAAAAAAGCCTCTTCCTCATGGACACCCAATCGCTGGGGGACGACCGGCGACCCTATGAGGCTTTGCGGGAAGCCATTGTGATGAGGTCGAAAATCACCGAGGAATATAAAATGAGCAAAAGGCATTTCGACCGGCCAGGCGTCGAGAGCGTCCTGGCCGAAAACCTCGAGGTCGCCGAACATCTTGATAAGGAGCTTCAGGGCCTGCTGGATAATTACAACCGCCGCACACACAATTACAACGCCATAGACGTTATGAAGGTCAAATCAGGCTTAAGTCGCAGTATTCAGCGCCTTAAAACAATGGCCCGCATGGAAGGCTACAAGGCGGGAACAAAATAGATACACGTGATCGGTCGCGTGCCCATCTAATAAATGATGAGTGATAAGTTATGAATGATGAGTAAACATGCCGGACGGTTTCTTTTCTTTATTCATCGCTCATCACTTATCACTCATCACTTTCTTCAAACTATTCCTTATATTTTGGATTATAGATTTTAGCAATGTCCCGTTTTCTTGAGTTTCAAATTTTCTTATTTTTCTAAGAGTGATTTTTCTTTTGGATTGCGTAAGCCATGCTTGCGCCTTTATTCACATGGGTACCCACGTGAGGTTTTGCCAAAGCATGGCTTCGACGAGTAAAGGCTGGAGCATGGCTCCAGCACTCCAAGGTCATCTTCTCATTTCTCGATAACTCAAGAATTTGGGACGCTCTCTAGATTTTGGATTGAAGAGATTATGATTCTTTGAGGGCGTCGAATCCAGAATCCGCAATACAAAATGGGTTTGATACTGTCAATTTTCTAAGCAGAGTGTATTTTCTGCTTTTTGACCAGTTGGTCGAGCGTTATATTGCGCAACGTATTTTTTAACTGCTCGCTGACCATGCACCATGCCCAGCGGGTGCAACAATTATCGGCTTTGCCACATTGTTGGGGCGCTTCAACGCACCCAACGAGGGAAAGGCTACCCTCAAGAACCTCGAGAATATCGAGCAGCGTGATTTTTTCCGGCGACATGGCGAGAGAAAAACCGCCATGGCTTCCGGCCGTGCTGACTGCAAGGTCCGCCTTGCATAATGTGCTTAAAATCTGTTGAAGGTAGTATTCGCTGATGTCCTGCCGTTGAGAAATTTCATGGATTTTAACAGGTCCCTTGCCGTAGCGCGTTGCAAGCTCCACCATGGCCCTTGCGCCGTATCGGCTCTTAGTCGAAAGCTTCATTCCAGCACCTCCTTCCGGCCTTCCAACCCTTGGCCGGTTCCCCCTCCATCTATAATAATGTTTAATGCCATTAAAAAATGACCTAAGCCTAATCGAATTAAGTGATATCAGATAAACTTACTCTTAGAATAGCATAGGCAAAACAGAAAATGCAAATCATATCAAAGAGATATGCAATAAAATATGCGCAAGTGGATCAACACCATTTTTATGCGACATGCCCTTGAAAAAAAACATTTAATAAAAAAGGCTTGACCTGTTTAAAAAATCAAGCTATCATAAGTAAGAGTAAGGTATGTCCATGGAATTGGAACAGTTTGCCAGGCTTGAGGCAACAGTGCACGAGCTTAGCAGGCGATACAAATCGCTCAAGGAGGAAAAAGAACGTCTGGAGGAGGAGTTACGAGCGGCCAGAGAGCGGGCGGAACGGCTTGATGTGGAGCTGAGCGAGCTGAAAAGCACTCGCTTGGAGATTCTGAGAAGGGTGGACGACCTGATCCGCCATCTTGAGTCTGAGGGGAGTCAGGATTGCGGGGCCGAAGGGGAAGAAAATGGGCCAGCGGCGTAAATTCGAGGTCTTTATTCTCGATAAACCTTATACAGTGCTCAGCGATGGTGGAGAAGAAATAACGAAGCTTGCGGAATTTGTGGATAAGCGAATTAGGGAGGCAATAGATATGGGCCATGCCCAAAACCCTGAAAAAGCCGCGGTACTCGCAGCGCTGAACATCGCAGAGGCCCTTTTCCGCAGCAGGAAAGACCTCGAAACCCTGGAACAGGACATCGAAAGGCGCTCCGGCGCTTTGTTGAAGAGTTTGCCGGAGAGCTGATTCGCCGAACGCTTGGGCCGATTCGGTGATTGTAATTTTAAAATTCAGGAAAGGAATAGAAATAATCCCCTGCGGGGTGCGTGATGAGCGTTGAAATTTTAGAACCTTTGCTTTTGACCCGGGGGGCTGTCACTGGTCGAGTGAGTGGGTCAAACTAATAGATCCCGGAAACGGCCAAACGGCTCCCACTTACATAGGTATGGTTCAAAAGACTCGTTCACACGGCCTTTGCCCTTCAAGGGCTAAAGCGGGGGATTTTAAGAGCACTGGAGGGGGTTAGTCCGAGTCTGATGTAATCAGAATGGGTCAGCCGGCATAAGCCCGGCGGGCTAGAAAAAAGAGAGAACCGGAGTGAAACGGAAACAAATCGCTATTTATAACCCTGACACAGCGCCTCCAAGCAGGCATGTTCCGCGCTTGCCGGTCGCCGGAAGGCGCGTTATTACGTAATTTTCCGTCGCGTAAAACACGGGTTTTTTCCCTTCTGATCAATAAGACCTCCAGACAACCCTCTCCCTAATTTTAAGAAATGGTTGAGATAGGAGCGTCAAAGCGCGAGTTGCGCTCCCGTATGAGGGCTGCGCGGCTTGCTTTGCGCCCCGGGGAGGCGCAATTGCGTTCTTCCGCCGTATGCGGCGCGGTTTGCGAATCGGACGAGTTCAAGCGCGCACAAACTATAGCGATCTACCGGGCTATGCCCGGCGAGGTGATAATGGACGATGTTTTCAGGGTAGCGATCGCCCGCGGAATGATCGTGCTTTATCCAAGGGTCAAAAAGGGGAAGCGCGACCTTACATTCTGTGTGGTGAGTCGTATGGAAGACATGGTTCCCGGCGCCTGGGGCATTATGGAGCCTGCAGGCGGGGCGGAGGTTCGCCAGATCGGCGAGCCCGACCTCGTATTGGCGCCGGGAGTGGCCTTTGACAGAAAAGGCGGCAGGCTTGGGCAGGGCGGAGGTTTTTATGACAGGGTATTCAGGAAAATGCGCCGTGACGCGGTGCGGATGGGTATTGCGTATCTGCTTCAGATCGTGGATGAAGTGCCCCGGGAGCCGCACGACGGGACGGTTGATTGCCTGGCGACCGAGTCGGGCCTTATCAGATTCAGGAGTTCAGGGGGTGTGAGTTGATAAATTATGCTATGGCGGCGCTTATAGCGCTGGTGGCGCTGGCGGTGGGAGCCGTGGCCGGATGGCTCGGTTTTCGTTACGTGGAAAAGCGTCGCGTGGGCCATGCTAAAAGCGAAGCGGACAAAATCCTCGATGACGCAAACAAAGAGGCCAAGCGCTTCATCAAAGAAGCCGAATTGCAGGCCAAAGACACCTTGTTTCAGGCAAAACAGGAAATCGAGCGCGAAACCAAGGAAAAACGACATGAGATGCAGTCACTCGAAAAACGCCTGATCCACAAAGAAGAAAGCCTCGATAAAAAAGTAGACCTCCTCGACGCTAAAGAAGCGGATGTCGGCAAGCGGGAGAAAAAAGTCGTCGCACAGGAAAAATCCGTAACCGAAATGGAGCAAAAACTTCAGGGGCTGATCGAAGAAAACAAGCTAAAGCTCGAACGCCTCGCCGGCCTCTCCAGCACCGAGGCCAGAAAAATCCTCATGGAAAACATGCTCCAGGAAGCCCGGCACGACGCGGCTAAAAAGATCAAACAACTCGAGGACGAAACACGGGAAAAGGCCGAGAAATCGGCGAAAAAGATATTGAGCCTGGCCATCCAGCGCTACGCGGGCGATTACGTGAGCGAGCGCACCGTGAGCGTTGTGAACCTGCCAAGCGATGAGATGAAGGGCAGGATCATAGGCCGCGAGGGGCGCAATATCCGCACCATCGAGGCCCTTACCGGCATTGACCTCATCGTTGACGATACGCCTGAGGCCGTCGTTCTCTCCGGGTTCAACCCCGTGCGACGCGAGGTGGCTCGCCTCACCCTCGAAAAACTGATCGCCGACGGACGCATCCATCCTGCCCGCATCGAGGACCTGGTCAAGAAGACCGAGAAGGAGATCGAGGACCTCATCAAGGAAGCGGGCCAGCAGGCCATCTTCGACATGGGTATCGGCGCAATGCACCCCGAGATCATCAAGCTTCTCGGAAGACTCAAATACCGCACCAGCTACGCACAAAACCAGTACCAGCACTCGATGGAAGTCGGCTTCCTCACCGGCGTGATGGCCGCAGAGCTGGGAATGAACATCAAGGAAGCCAAGCGCGCGGGGTTGCTTCACGACATCGGAAAGGCCGTTGACCACGAGGTCGAAGGCTCTCATGCCCAGATCGGCGCAGACCTGGCCCGAAAATACGGCGAATCCCCCTCCATCGTCCAAGCCATCGCGGGACATCACGATTCTGACCCGCAAAGCATCAATGCAGTGCTTGTTCAGGCCGCAGACGCACTCTCCGGCGCCCGGCCCGGCGCTCGCAGGGAAATGCTCGAAACTTATGTCAAACGCATCGAAGAACTCGAAAAAATAGCAGGCTCCTTCCAAGGGATCGGCAAAAGCTACGCAATACAGGCAGGCAGGGAAATCCGTATCATCGTAGAAAGCCAGCAAATAACCGACGAAGACGCAGTTATCCTCGCCAAGGACATCGCCCGAAAAATAGAAAAGGAACTGACTTACCCCGGACAAATCAAGGTCACCGTCATCAGGGAAACCAGGGCGGTCGAAATAGCGAAATAGGCGGTAGGCAAAAAATATGTGGCGCCCCTTGCCAGCAAGCGGCGCCACACCCATTTCTTTGAATCCGTGATTCATTTTTGTATGGCCAGACAAGGAGTTTAGACCCCTTGTCTGTGTTCTTTGAATCCCTGATTCGCGGCCTTTTACTATATTGCTTGCGATTTCATCTCAGGTAATCTATATTTTCTTTAACTCAATTCTTTGTCGGGCCGTGAAGGCGCAGTTGAATTTTATATGATCCACATCCAGTGGGAAGTGTTCCGGCAACGTAAATATCGAGAGGAAAATTACAATGAAGCAAAGGTCTCTCGCGATTATCAAACCAGACGCGGTTGCGCGCAGGTTGACGGGCAAGATAATTGACAGGATCGAGGCTGAGGGTTTCCACATAGCGGCTATTAAAAAGATCAAGCTCACCAGGGAGCAGGCAGAGGGATTCTATGCCGTGCACAAGGAGCGGCCCTTTTTCAACGACCTGTCAAACTTTATGAGCTCCGGCCCCTGCGTCGCCATGATCCTTGAAGAGGATAACGTCATAAAGCGGTGGCGCGCCATAATGGGGGCGACCGACCCCAGAAAAGCAGCCCCGGGGACGCTGAGAGACCAGTATGGGGACAAGTTCTCCACCAAAATGGGGTCCCCCATACAAAAAAATTGCGTCCACGGCTCAGACGCTGTTGAAACCGCGGAATTCGAGACGAGATATTTTTTCAGCGAACTCGACCTTATCAAGACCAGGAAATAGCTTTGCGTCCATTGGTCATTGGTCTTTGGCCTAATGCCTATAGCCTAAATCCTAAAGCCTACAGCCTCTTTAATAGTTATGAATTCCGACATTATCTTTGAAACAAAACGATACTTGATCCGCGAGATTCAAGGCCGGCGCTTGGGTTATGAAAAGCCCGCGAAGGTGCTTGGCGACGATAATCGGGTTTATGTGGGCGCTCTCGGAGAAGACATCGCTCGTGATACCGGGACGGCGCTGGAACGTATTGGGGCCGAGAAAATTCTGCGCCCTTTCAAGCGAGCCGGGATCAAGGTCAACCTCGGAGGCGGCATTCAGACCTGCCCGTCCACCTTTACCGACCCGCTTGTCGCACGCGGGATTATTGATTATTGCCGCAACCTGGGGCTGGAGGCGTTTGTCTGCGAAGCGGACATGCGCGGCTTTGTTATTGATGATGCGCTCCTCAAGCGGCGCGGCGAAATGTGGAGTGTCTTACAGGATACTGGCGCGCAATTCATAAACCTGTCCGAAAACGGCGTTCCATTTCACTGCATCGGTCTCGAGCGGTCCATACCGTTTCCCATGAAGCTGCTTGACCCGGAGACCGCGATCATTTCCGCTGCGGCGCCCAAGGATCACTGGGAATGCGGGCTGAGCCTCACTCAGAAGAACATGTACGGCGCGATAAGCGAGCGGAGGAAGGCGCTTTATCACCGTGTATGGAGCCGGATTGACAAGGCCGTGGCCGCCGCCGCGCGCATCCTTCGCCCCAACATCGCGGTGCTCGGCGGGAGATTCGCCGGCACGGGCTGGGGGCCGCATTTCTGCGTGCCCGTCCCCTGGCGACGCATTATCGCCGGTGAAGACGCCATCCGCGTGGACGCGCTTATGGCCGAGGCGTACCGCTACCCTTATGAAAAAATCGAATACGCAATGATTAACGCGCAGGGAGAAACGGTTGATTATCAATTAGTGGAAGGCAGCGCGGAATTTCCCGCCGAGGGCCTTAATCTGTTGCGACGCTACGCCATGACGCCGACGCGAAGGCTTGTATGGAAAATATTTTTATTCCCTCAGTATTTTATTCCACATAAATTGCAGCACGATGTGTCGCCTAAACTGGAAGGCCGCGCCGCGGCTTTCCATCACCGCTTCATTGATCCCCTTGCCGGGAAAAAATAAAGCGAACCCCGTTTCAATGTTTCAGGGGAACGGCCAGTTTCGGGTTTGCGGCTTTCCCGAACTGCTGGATGGCCTTGGCAATGTCGAAAACGTCCCCGTAAGTTGGAGTGGACTTGTCCGGGCGGGGCAAAGTGTATATTTTCACAAAAAACTCGGAGCCGTCCTTTTTGAAGTAAATCCAGAGCACGTAGCGGTCGAGTGGATGGAACCTGCCCTCGGCATCATCCTTGTACCGCGTCTCGATCTTCACATCGGTGATTGAGGCGTAATCCAGCCGGAACCGTTCATCGCCGTCCATATCATAAAGGACGATTTCCTTGTCCGTAAGAAAAAGGGTTCCGCCGCGGGATGCGGTGTTTTTCAACGGGTCGCGTTTCCCGACCTCCATCACCTTCTCAGGATTTATAGCCTTCTTCTTGAAAACCTGGAAGCAGAAGACTGAATGATAGCGCGCGCGGTAAGGGAAATTCGGCTGCACCTCCACGGCCCCGCCATGGTGCGGCGATGGAGCGGCTGTTTCCTGTTGAGGCGCTCCGTTTTTAATCATAACCTGTATGATTTCCTCTGGAACGTTTGCCTTTTTCAGTCGCAGAATATCATCGACGGTGAGGTTAAACTTCTGCCCCGAAGATGTGATATATGTCTTTATAACCTCAACGCTGACACCTTGTTGGTATAACTTGATTACGTCGTCAACAGTAACGGTGGCGCCTGCCGCCGTCCCGCATATCAGCAATGAGGCAATCAATATAACAATCATTTTTTTATGCATGGAACCGCTTCTCCTTTCGGTTCATCCGGCACAAAATTTTATGCAATCTTTCATATAATATGGTCACATAATAAGACCGATATGTCAATGCGAAGCTTCGCCGGGGCGTTCTATTCGCGCGTCGGGGAAATAGAACCGAATAATCGCGGGCCAGTGATTGCCGCGATGCGCCATTTCCACCGCTCCCCCCTCGCAAAGCCCCACACCATGCCCGAATCCCCTCCCTTCAAAATAATAACCGCCTCCGGTCGCCCTCACACTAAACCATGGGGAATAGAGAAGATTCCAGCCCAGCTCGCGCCCGACCATTATGCGAAACTCTTCCGATAATAATACCTTCGTCGAACCGGAGACATTCAGGGAAACGCTGCCCTCTCCGGTTGTCTTCAGTTGCCATGCGGCGCCCTCCGGTATCGAAAGCGCCCGAGCGAGGTCGGCTTTGCCTATCTCACTCGACCAGCGATAATGCAGGCTGTTCCCGCAATAGGGACAGGCGATACGACGATAAGGATAGCCGACGCTTCTTCCCCAAACCTCCTCCGGCGCGCGCGTCATTCCTCCGCAAGTCGCGTGAAAGAAAGCCTGAACGGGCTTGCCGTCGTAAAAAATGATCGCGCCCTCGACGGCTTTCAGGCCCCGCCTGGTTTCATCAAGCCCTTGTCCGCCCTCGAGGCCCCGAAACACAAGGCAGTGCGTGGTGTCACATACATCGTAACCCTCGTTCCCATGCCGCCCCTTGCTTGCCAGCAAAAACGACCTGACGGCCACCGCAAGCGAGCGTTTCGCCTCCAGAGGGGCTTTCTCCCCAAACTCGGAATACACCCCCGCCGCCACAAGCTCCTCTAAAGGCAATGTAATAACTATAACTATTTCCGATTTTTCCCCGGAAGGCCACAGCGCCAGCGCCCCTGAATACCTGCGCTTGATCTGCCCGGGTATCTCCACTTCAAATTCAGCGCATCGAACCTGTCCGGTCATTTTCGAAGCCGGTATGCCGCCGACGTCGAGCACGCCGTTCTCAAGGGAAATATCGAAATTCAAGCCTGAAATCTCCCGCGCTCCTTTGGATGTCTCTACGGCAAACTTCGCTGACTCAGTAAATCGAATAACAACATGCCTCGGATGAAAAAGCGATAATACCCTTACGCTGATAAAGAGGCTGTAGGCTGTAGGCTGTAGGCTGTAGGATATAGGCGGGAGAGGGGCGGCTTGTTGTTGCCCTATGATCGCGAAAAAGAGGGGGAAAACTATTTTATAGAGGCGCATGTGCGATTATCTCGGGCCAAAACCCTATGGCAGCGGGCACGGCGTCGTGAGCGCCTGTGCCTGTGGGAATGAAAATAATCATTGCAGCGCGCGGCGCTCCTGCGGGGGTGACGCCAATGTACCAACCGTGGGTGCGGCCGGGGTCGCTTATCTGTCCTTCGGAAAAAATGGCGGTTCCCGTTTTGGACAGAATCTCGCGGCCCGGAAACGCTTTGGATACCTCGGACGCAGTGCCGAATTGGCTGGATTTCGCCATGCCCCCGGCGATAATTTTCAGCGCGCCCTCGTTGATCGCAACGCGCCGGGATAATGTCAATCCACCCGCGCCTCCGCCGCTGAACAAATATCCGCCGTTAAAGATCGCCGCAAAAGCGCAAAGCAGATTGACCGGGGAAAGCTTCAGTTTGTCGCTTAAACCCACCATGACGCCGAGGCGCTCACCCTCCGGGATGGCGTCCATAAACGCCTTTTTTTCCTTCACGAGCAGGCCGAATCTCACCAGAACGTCAACGAACTGCGGCCACTTTATCCTGAGGGCAAGCTCGGTGAAATAACGGTCACAGGAGTTCGCTATAGCCTTCTCTATGTCAACCGTGCCGTGGCCCGGCCTGTACCAGCACGAACGGAGAGCGGGCGTTTCAGGGCGCGAGGGAGCGCAAAGAATAACCATGTCCGTGCGCGCGCCGCTCTCGACCGCAGCCATGACTGTAAAAGGCTTTATCAGGCTCCCGGGACAGTATTCGCGATTCGCGTAGCCCGCGGGGTCCACCTGTGAAATCCACTTGCCTGTCGCCGGCCTCATCGCCAACATGCAGCCGGTAAAGGCTGTAGGCTGTAGGCTGTAAGCTGCAGACCTTAAGCCAAATCCTGAAGAAAAAAGAAAAAATACCAACAACAATCGGTGGCGCCGCTTGCTAGTCAAGCGGCGCCACAACGGCGGATACAGGTATTTTACATAATTCATCCGGCTTATTTTCCCGCCGCCAGCTCGTATCGCACTTCCTCGATGTAGCGTTTATCTGCTCTCCGGCCGCGAATGAGCGCCAGTTTTACACCGCCTACGGCCTTCAAAAACGAAGGCGCCTCCTCCGAAAAAAACGATTCCGACTCGTTATACTTCCAATTCGATCTCCGGGCAAGTATTCGGTAAAGGCGCGAAAAGTGGGCCGCGCAGGTTGAGACCTCAACGCGGGTGAAGGTGTCGTTTGCGGTTTCAAAGCCGGGCGCGGGCGGCGCAGATACGTATTCGCGTATCAATCCGGCATCGTTAGATATGATTAGCAGGCCGTCTTTTTCGAGTATCGCCGGCCCTGCCCCTTCCATGAGGGGCAGCGAGAGCGTTTCAACTCCGTTATGGGCGGCAAACGAGGCGTTGATGAGGCCGCCTGCGCCCACCATGTCGCTCCACCTTTTTGCGATAGCGGCCCTTAAATCACTTCCTTTCAGCGCCCGGGGCGCGCCCAATTTGATGGCCACGAGTCGCCTCTCATCGAGCCAGAATCCCGCCCCTTCAACACGCGGCGCTGCAAGCCTTGCCACCGCCACGGGCTTCGCCGGCTCTATCATGTTGGCTATTTGCGCAACGTAATCACCGACGCCCCCTGCCCTGTCCCCCATGGCCCACTTCGCAATATAAGACGAAATTTCAGATGCGTCGCTATTCGTGCTCACATCGAGCCACATCGAGTTCCGGGGCCAGCGCGCAAGATCAGAGACGTTCACATGCGAAGGAGCGCCCGCCGCATCCTCATTTAACCCAAACCAGCGCTGCTCCTCGATCACTCCCGACCCGAATTTCAGGTTAAGCGTCTCGGACGAAATCCATCGAAGAGCTGAAGCGTTCCGATACAACCAGTAAGTCTTGAAATACAAGTTGTCATTCAACGACTCCTGATCAAGCACAATGGTGAGGTCTCCCGCATGGAAGGACTCCGGGACAGCGGACTTGAACCGGGGATCGCCAGCAAGATTATCTTCCCCGGCGCCCCCGATAAGGGCCAGAGACCGCTCGAAGCGCTTGAGATCGTTGGAGACAAGCAGCCAGCGATCCACCATGGCAAAAGCGAAAACCGCGCCCGATTCATTTGTGATTACGTAGTAAAGCTGGTCCCCCTTGCGCCGCTCTTCGAAGCGATCGCGCGCCGACCCGAACTCACTCTTCAAAACCTTATCCCGCGGCGCGGCTGTGAGGAAAACCATCTTCAAATCACCAATATCGTAGAGCGCAAGCCCCGATTCACCGCCTGCAACCTCCAAAATCTTTTCATAACTGAGCCTGATGCCCGAAAGTTTCTCCGCTTCCTTGAAACGGTCTGCAAGCTTCAGGTACAGCTTCGAGGCGTGGAATTTTTCAGCGGCCTCCGACCCGGCGTATAATTTCTCCAGTGGATGATTTTTTATCGCGGGGAGGAGTTTTTTCAGGTCGGGGGTTCGGGCAAAAACCAGCGGGCCTTCGGGAAAATACCTGGCAATGTCCAACGGCCCCCCCTCCGTCGCCCAGCCCGAATTGATGACCACAAGCGCAATCAGCCCCAACAGCAACATCCATCGTCTCATTTCTAATTCTCCAATTCGTCCGTTATGCGCAACGTGTTTGCGCGCTTCATCTCGAGCGTTGCCTTCTTCTCTTCCAACATTTTTATGCGATCTTGTACGCGCATATCGAGATTTTCCGCCTGTTGTGGTTGCCCTTTTCCGCCAAATCCGGCCAAGAATCCTCGTTTCGCCGGGCGCGCAGTATTCGCAGACACAGCGGCTTTCCATTCAGCGCCGCTTCGCAAAACTTCGCGCGCATCCCTGGCGAACACCAGCGCAATATCAACCCGATTCAATTGCTCCGCGGCCTCGGAGAGGTCGAGAAGAAATAGAACCCGCGGCGTAATATCGCCCCACCGCCCCGCCAGCGCGGCATTGATGGAATTCAGGTCCGGAGCGCCCAGATCATATTCATAACCGCTTGCGTAGGTGATCGCAGGCAGCGCGTCAAGGGCGAGGCGCTTCTTCCCTCGCTTGAGTTCTACTTCGCTGAGCGCGATATTGACATTTGCAGCGAACGGGTTGAGTCGCAGGTAACGATGATAAAATTCCCTCGCGGAATCGAGATTGCCGCTCTCCGTGTAACTTCTCGCCAGTGCCAGAGAACAACCAAAAGGCGCAGGCAGCTCCTGCGCCGCATTGAGCAACGTAGCCATATAAGCGTTTCTGTCCCCCGCTTCCAGTTCGAGATTCGCAAGCAACAAATAATCGCTGTCCCTCGCATCCTTTTTCAACTTTTCAGAGAGCTTCGAGATCAAATCGTTGAGCAATGCCTGATTTTGGCGCGATATTAACCCCGGCAGACGCGCCGCTATATCGTAACGCACATGGTTCGAGACACCCGGATCGTCAAGCATTTGAACCGCGAGCGCGATCGCTTCTTTTATCTTCCCGGTTTTGCCGGTCAGCCAGGCGATCTCGAAGCGATTAAATTCATCATCGGGCCTGAAGGGTTGAATGCGGCGCCGCCAGTCGAGCGCCCGCTGATATAATTCGTATTTCGCCGCCAGCACCGCAGCGGCCTCAAGCCCCGCCGGATTTTCCGGCGTGAGGAGGATCATCCTATCGAGAAGGCTTATGGCTTTTTCCTTCTCGTTGCGTTTGAGCATGATCTTGGCCAGACCGGCAAAATCCGATTGATCCCGCGAGCCGTTCTTGAGCTTGAGTGCAAGATATTCCTCGATCCATTGATCCGCCTCATCCAGTTTTTTAAGGGAAGTCAGCAGGGAGATTACAGCCTCATAACGATCATAGGTGACGGGAGGAGGCCCGATTGATTTCCGCAATTCGGCCTGGGCCTCGGCAATTTGGCCCGATTTCAGGTAAACCCTGGCCCGAGCAAACGCCGCATCCTCAGCTTTCAGGATTTCCAGCCGCTCATTCTCCGCTATGGTGGAAAGCGCCTTCCCCGATTCACCAGTGTTTATGAGGTGTTCCTGATATTTTTGCCTTTCCTCATTCCGCAATTGCTCGTTGAGCGGGCTTGCGCCTTCTATTATGCCGATCTCGGCTTCATACACGAAATCGAGCGCCGGCCCCGTGAGCCAATTGTTCTGGAGGATAATATTGAGCAAAGAAAGATCGTTCGGACGCAAAGAGATGAGTTGTTTGAGAAGCGCTTCTTTCCGGCCGGGGTCATCGCGCCACGCGTCCATAAGCGCCTTAAGCGCCTCTTCAGCGCCCGAAATCTCTTTCGGCCAGACCTTGATCAGGTATGAAGAAAGCGTCTGATCTCCGCGCTCTTCTTCTCCAATGTCCTGAAGTATAGCCCGATAGGTGATATAAGTTCTGGGCACATTGGGGTTGAGCAGCTTATCCAATGTGTCAAAGGCTTCTTTTTTCCGCCCCATCTTGTAAAGGGTTTTTCCTATGTGTGAGATGACATCTGGGGAAGTTGGGGAAATTTCAGCCGCCAGTTGGTAGTGAACGAGCGCTTCGTTATAGCGTCCGTGTTCGTAATGGTAATCGCCTGTTTTAAGATAGGCGTTATCAGCTCGCGGAGAATCCTCTTCAAGGGCGACGAGCCAGCGCTCATAATCCCTGTCCCTGGCAACATCGAGGAATTTCCCATAGTGGAACGCATAAGCTGTCCAGTCCTTTCCCTGAAGCACGTCCTGACCCTGGCGCTTCACTGATGCACCGATCGGCTCGATGCCGAGAATGTTACGGAAGGTGTCATGGGCTGTGCGGCCTGTGTCATTGAAATATAGGTAAATCAGCGCCGATTTGGCCTGCTGCCACAATTTACCCTTCGGCGCGCACGCTTGCGCCACCGTGGCCAACGCCAGGTCCTTGCGGCCTTGCGCTATAAATTCATTGAGGTAAAAGCCGGTAAAAGGCCGCGGTGCTGCTGTAAGATCGTGAAGCTCACTTTCGCGACCGCTGGCGATAAGCAATTGCAGGTACCGGCGCACCTGCGGATTGTCACCGCTGAAGCCGCCAAACGGGGGAATTGTGACGCGGCGAATCGCGTCGCCCAGAACGCGCATTTCATCGTTATAACGCTCGTTCACCCGGTAAACATGCGCCAGCAGGCTCTCAAAACGATAATTTTCGGAGCTGCCTAACATGAATTTTTCGAGTGCCTCGTAATCGCGCCGAACCTCCAGGAACCGCCGGTATTGATCCTCCACCGCATTATAGCGATTGCGCTTTTCCTTGACGCCCCAATCGGGCGCATGGCGGCCAAGCCATTCCTCATACAGATCGCGCTCAAGGTCGGGGAGGCGGGATGTTCGGGCAAAAGTCACCGCCAGATCGAACACGCCGTCGTTATCGTCCTTCTTCGACGCCCAATCCTTATAGATGACACTCAGCGCCTTCTGGGAAATTGGGGTTCCGTGTCGCTCCAGCTCGTTTGCAATCAATGTGGATAGGCCGCTATCAACGGCCGTGAGGCTCTTTTTGACCCGGTCACGTCGGAAATTCTCCTTTTTCCTGACCTCGGTAAGCAGCATTTCGCGCAAGGATTTCAACTCGATAAAGCATTTCTCGAAACCTTCCGCCCTCACCAGCGCCTGTATCAAGGTAGTAACCCTCTGCTGGTTGAGCGGGTCGCGGTAGGGATCGCCCCTGAAATGCTCCAGCGCCATCTGCAAAGCATCCTTCGCCTGCTCCGGCTCATTCCAGACATAGAACAAATCAGTAAGCTGAAAATATGGATCGACTCCGGGCGGATTTTCGGCGATGGTTTTTTTCGCGCGGGCTATGGCGTCGGACTGCTTCCCGGCCCGGAACATCGCTGTCGCTATGCGGATATGCCAGACGGCGGGGTCGGGCGAAATTTTGGCGAGTTCCTCATAAACCTCTATCACTTCCGCGAATTTGCCGTCTTGAATGTAAAGGTTTGACAACTCGGTGTACAGCCAATCCGTCTGCGGCTCAAGTTTTATAGCGGCGCGATATTCAGAACGCGCAGACTCCCTGTCTCCGCGGCGTACATCTATCCGGGCAAGCACAACCTGCCAGCGGTAGTTCTTGAAAGCCTCCGCCGCCGTCTTCGCGTAATAGCCTCGCAGCCGATCCACCAGCTTATGCTCCTCTGCAAACCTAAATGCGGACTCCAGTGTCCCTTCCTCCAGCGGAAAAAGGTTTATTATCTCGATGTATTGATCCAACGCCTCGGAGTAGCGGCCCAAAGTGACGTAACTCTGAGCCAGTCCCTGCCGCAGGCTCACGATCTGCGCCTTGCGATCCTCCGGCGACATCTGGGCCTTCTTGAGGTTATCCAGGCCCTTCTTATACAACGCGATAAGCGCTTTGGTGTCGTTTTTCTTCGTATAAACCTGTGCGAGGGTGTTGAAATATTCAGTGCTCGTGGGATGGTCATCAATAAGCTTCAAGAGAATCGCAGAGGCATCGTCGAGTTTCCCGCGCTGGATCATGCGCAGGGCCAGGGCGTGCAGCATCTCCTCCTTGTGCGGCCCCTCCGCCAGCATTGCCGCCTCTCGATATCGCGCAAAGGCGTTTTCGTATCGCTCCCGCCGCCAGTAGAATGATGCGAGATCATCGAGCGCTTTTATGCGAACATCGGCGCTCTCGCCAGCCGTTGCGCTCACCATCTTCAGGTAAGTATCCTCGGCTTTGGGCCACATTTTGCGGCTCTCGTAGAACGCTGCAAGCCTGCCGTAAGCCTCATACTCGCCGCCCGAAACCTCGACCAATTGCGCGAGAGCGCGCTCCATGAGGTCGTACCGATTGGCGTTCGAGAAGACCGTCGCGCATTCTTCAAGAAATTCTTTTCTGGGGTAACGGTTTAACGAGCCGGCCAGAAGTTCCAGTTTCTCCTTGTCCTGGCCGACCCGACCCAGATAATCGGCGAAAGCGAGCATGGCTTCGGCGCTGGCCGGCGCCGCCTTGATCCGGGCGCGATAAGCCTGCTCGATCTTGGGGCCTGAATTTTTGGCCTTTG
>Ga0209777_10003150_pt1 | contig 20817 bp, 18 predicted proteins | sample FrelakmetHBP12HB_FD_187147 | JGI IMG/M metagenome (GOLD analysis project Ga0209777, IMG submission 187147) | Freshwater lake sediment microbial communities from the University of Notre Dame, USA, for methane emissions studies -HBP12 HB (SPAdes)... | ecosystem: Environmental > Aquatic >...
CGCTCTGCGGGAGCTGCCGGTCTTTAACGGGCTGCATCGTTTCCTGCCGACGATACTGCGCTTGCAGGGATACCGGGTTGTCGAAATAGCGGTCAATCACCGGCAGCGCACCCGCGGCACATCTAAATACGGTGTAGGCAACCGGCTGTTCCGGGGAATTTTAGACTGTATTGCCATGCGCTGGTTCAGGCGGCGCTGCGTGCGTGGCGACCGCGTTATCATGCCATAACACAACAACTGATATTTTATGGATTTGTCAAAAGAGATTTCTCTTACCGAGGACCTGGCGCGAGAGGAAGAGGATTTTTCTCTGAGGAAGCTTTTTATAAAAGCCGGGCTGTTGACGGCCTTTTTGCTTGTTGGACTGATACTGATTTTCTTCTCTCCGCTGCGGGATTATCTGAGCCATTATCGGGAGATTACCGCACGTCTCGGGCAGATGGGAGGAACTGCACCGCTCTTCTTTATCTGCGGTGTAGCAGTTCTGGTTTTCCTTGGGGTGCCGCGTCTTCTGCTGTGCCCTATCGGAGGCATGGCATTCGGATTTTTGCCGGGCCTTCTCTGGACACAGATAGGGACGCTGCTGGGGTTTTACGCGGCCTTCTTGTTTATCCGCTGGGGAGGGCGCGACCTGGTTATACGGTACATACCAAAACTGGACCGGCTTGCACGACGCTTTGATCGCAGCGGGCTTCCTGCGGTCATTTTAATACGCCAGCTTCCGGTAAACGGGTTCTTCACCAACCTGCTGCTCGGGCTGATGCCCATCAGTCACGTTAATTTTCTACTGGGGACAACTATCGGCATACTGCCCGAGGCCATCCCCTGCACCCTGATTGGGAGCGGCGCAGCACAGATGTCATTCGGCAGGGGCGCAAGTTTTATGACCATAGCCATGGTGCTGCTGCTGGTGTTCTGGATAGTGTGCGGAATTTTCGTAAAAATGGCGCGCAACAAACATATGATACCGGATATCTTTCATAATGCGGAACAGGAGAATACCTCTGATGAAAACAGCTCATCGTAAACTGAAATTCGCCGTGGTCGGATGCGGCCGGATATCAGAAAGGCATTTGCAGGCATTAACGTCAGATACTATCAACGCGGAACTGGTGGCGGTGGCGGATATCAATGAGGAGCGGGCGCGCAGCAAGTCAGAGAAATATAGTGTGCCGCACTACCTTGACTATCATGAGATGATGAAGCGTCATCCCGAAGTTGACGTCATAGGTATTTTAACACCTACCGGCTACCATGCTGAACATGTAATTGACCTTGCACGCTATGGCAAGCACATGGTGGTGGAAAAACCGATGGCACTGAAGGTGTCAGACAGCGAAGAAATGATGAAGGCCTGCAGCACCAATGGCGGCAGGCTTTTTATCGTTCAGCAGAACCGCTTCAACAAGGCGGTGCAGGCCGCGCGGGCCGCGCTGGAGCGCGACCAGTTCGGCAAGCTGGTGCTGGGAACCGTTCGGGTGCGCTGGATGCGTTATCAGGGCTATTACGATCAGGACGCATGGCGGGGGACCTGGGCGCTTGACGGCGGCGTTATGTCTCAGCAGGCGAGCCATCATCTGGACCTGCTGCAGTGGTTTATGGGACCGATAGAGACCATGCAGTGCCGGATAGCGACGCGCCTGATGAATATTGAGGTGGAAGATACCGCGGTAGCCACTTTTAGTTTTACATCCGGAGCGCTGGGAGCATTTGAAGCTACCGTGGCCACGCGGCCCGAAGACCTGGAAGCATCACTGAGCATACTGGGCGAAAATGGCAGCCTGGTGATTGAGGGAAACGCGGTTAACAAGATTAAATACTGGCGCTTTGCAGACGATGACACGGAAGACCCTCTTGTGCAGGAGCGGCACTCGGAAGAGGTGCCGGATATCTACGGGCACGGGCATTTTCCCTATCTTGTCCATGTGATAGAAGCGATCGTGGAAAATAAACCGGCGCTGGTGGAAGGGCATGAGGGAAAAAAAAATGTCGAGATACTGACTGCCCTCTACGAATCTGCTGCCTGCGGCGGCGCAATCGTTCGACCCGGCTGCCCGGTCAAAAATTCAAAGCTTGGGTGTCGCTGAGATTTTGCTGAACGATAATCCGTTCGGTGCCGGCCGAGCCCCGTTCCTACCTGATAAAGACCAGCACTAAAACAAGTAAACCAAGGCCGAAGCGGTACCAGACAAACGGCGTGAAATCACGCTGCTGCACGTACTTAAGCAGTATTGCGATGCTTGCAAAACCGGATAGCGCTGAAACAATGACCCCGAAAGCGAATGGCGTGTTGATCATGTCCGGTTGAGCAATAAGCTTGGGCAGTTTTATGATTGCCGCGCCAAAAACTATGGGCGCGCTGAGCAGGAATGAAAACCGGGTAGTTGCCTCTCGCGTCAGACCGGCAAAAAGGCCCGTGGTCATGGTGATCCCTGAGCGGGAAACACCGGGAATTATAGCCAAAGCCTGTGAAATGCCGATACAGAAGCTTGTGACAAAACGTATCCCGGTAAGTCCGGTTCTCTTTGACCCTTTCCGGTCCGCCAGCAGCAGCAGTATGCCCATGACGATAAGCATTACCGCGATAAGGGCAGGGCTGCGAAACACTGTTTCAGCCTTATGTTCCAGAAGAAAGCCAATGCCGGCCCCCGGTATCGACGCGACAACGATAAACCAGAACAATTTCCCCTCTGTGGTCTTCATGCCATGTAAACCTCCGTGCACCAGTTTAAGCCAGTCCCGCCAGAAATAAACAACCAGCGAAACGAGCGTGCCGACATGCAAAGCGATGTCAAAGGTGAGGCCAGGGTCAGGCCAGTTGCATATCCAGGGAATTAATACCAGATGCGCGGAGCTTGAAATTGGGAGGAACTCCCCCATTCCCTGCACCAGACCGAGCACTATTGCCTGCCATATCGTCATGACCAATCCTCCTTAAATTCCATTATTGATTGTTTGTAATAAATCAAAGCTCTCTATGTTGCCCGGTAATTTCAGTATATAAGACTAATCAAAAAAAACAACCTGGTGCGTGACGCTCCCGCTTTCCACTTTCACGAGGACATAATTAAATTTGTTCGTTATGCCCTCCCGCGAAGCATGCAGTTTTTTGCCGGCCCCGCCGCTGACTATGTAGGTAACGCCGTCTGAAACAAGCTCGGAATAGCCATGAATATGGCCTGAGAACACCGCTGCTATTTTTGCGGCGTTCTGCTTCATGAAATTAATAAAGCGCTCGCTGTTCCTGTTAAAACTGTGATGCTTAAACTGGCTGAAGTCAGGCGGGGTGTGGATAAAGATAAAATGGTGCTGATTGCCCTGAAGCAATGGCTCCAGATTATCAATCTGTTCAGCCTCCATGCCCCGCTGCGGCTTATACTGCCGATCAGCGCCGGGAAGTTCATGGATGTCCGGGACAAATTCTTTCTTGGTGTTGTTTATAAAAATAAAGCGAAAGGCATTGATATCAAAATAATAATTTAACGGCCCGAAAAAGTGCACAAAACACTCCGGTCCGCGATTACTTATATCATGGTTGCCAATGCCGCACACAACCGGAACAGCGGTTTTATCCAGGAAACGTACCATGTTCATGTACTGCGTATACCGTCCGCTGCTGGTGAAATCCCCGACGTGCACCATGAAGTCAAATTTATCCGCCTTCCGTTTTTGCAGAATCTTTTTAAAAGATGCGAAACTTTTCTGTGTATCGCCGATAACAGCAAATGAAAAAGCATCCTTTCCCTTCATGCTGTTCTGAATTTTCTGTATGGCTTTGAGATTAAGCTGCACGGGTGTGCTGCGGCGCAGCTTATCCACCCAGTAGTCATCAAGGTATTCCCTGAGATCCTGCCACAGCTCGTAGCCGAGGAGTGACAAAACAGCCAGAGCCAGCAGGATACCAATAATCATTGTAATGTCCATTTTCCCTCACGGTAAAGATAAACTGCTCGTGTAACGGATATAATCCCTGTCCGCCGTGGCGGAAGAACAGGGCTTCACATATCTTCTTTATCTTTGCTCCTGTGGTTGCGCAGCTTTACGCTCTGTGCCTTGTTTGTTCCGGCCTCCAGTATTATTTTTACTGCGGCATCTTTTTTGAGCGGCGCAATATCACCGGGACTGACAGAAACAGTTCTTTCAGCCCCGGTCTTGAAATCTTTAACGACTATTTCGTTTTTAGATGCATCCACCGATATAATTTTGCCTCTTAGTATATCACCTTTGGAACATCCGGAAGCCCCAATCCCGATCATGAAACACAGGGCAAGTACAATGGATATATTTATCTTCATTCAGTGTGCCTCCTTTAAAAACAATAGAAGAAGAAGTTTAAAGCTTTTTATTTGTCAACAGAAGATGTTCTCCCTCCCGGTAAATGATTCGTGCTTTATTTTCTATGTCATTCTGATTTTTCTTGTAATCCTTCTCATCCAGAATAAGGAACCATGTGCCTTGCTGGTTTATGTACTCGCTGAGCGCTGCCCGGTTTTTAACTTTTTTGACGAAACGTCCGGAGTAAAAGACCGTTGAGTTCTGTACCCTTCTATAGCAGGCAATTGAATCAGATGGTGAACTCACCTGCCTGAGATAGCCAGCGAGATCTTTTGTAGAATAGTCGTGGACCAGAGACGGCATGACGCAGCTTGTTACAAGAAGAAAAATTATGACCGACGTTGCAACAAGCATTGCAAAGGAAAGCCCGCCTTTTTTAGAGAAAAAGCAATAAAAGGAAATGGCACTGCCGGCCAGAAGAGCCAGGCCGATGTACAAGTAGGAAGGGTAATATATAATAAGAGCAATTAATGCAGGAATTAAAATTGCGGTAAGCGCAATGAAAGGATACCAAATCCCCCTGTTTATTTCAGCGGCATTGCATATTGAATCTTTCCATAGTTTTGCTACCAATAATGCCGCAGCAGGATAAACGGGCAGGATATAGGTGTTAAGTTTAGAGCGGGCAATGGAAAAGAAAATAAAAGGGACCGCGAGCCACAGGATGAGAAACAGGTCCTGCTTCCTGTCCGCCAGTTTTTTAAAGGGAGACAGCGATCGCGCCAGTGCCTGCGGCATAAAGAAGCTCCAGGGAAAGAACCCGCCGATGAAGACCGGCAGGTAAAAATAAAAGGGTTCATGGTGTGTAGCCTTTGCAGCAGAGAGGAATTGCTGCACATGCTGATGGACGATGAAGTAATAAAGAAAATCCCGGTTGCGGATGCTCACCGGCACATACCAGGCTGCAATCAGGGGCAGAAAGATAATCATGCCTAAACCCGGCCGCAGCTCTTTAATGAGTCTCCAGCTTTTTGTCAAAATGATGTAAGGCACAATAATCATTCCCGGTAAAATCAGGCCCAGCGGACCTTTGGCCAGAACTGACCATGCAAGGCTGCCATAAAAAAGCGGGATTACCCATGCAGGGACTTTATGCTGCTGAGACCCGTAATAAAAAAGAAACAGGCTGAGCAGGATGCCAACGGTAAGGGATATATCATGCACTACCAGGCGTGAAAGGAAGAGGTATTCAAAACTGACTGAGAGTATTACCGCGCCCATGAATCCGGTCCACCGGTCATAGAGAGCTTTTCCCAGCAGAAAGGTCACGAGCACCCCGAGCGCGCCTAAAAGAGCGGCGGGGAATCTGGCGGCAAATTCATTAATGCCGAACAGCTTGAAGGACAGGGCGTTAAGCCAGTAGTAGAGTATCGGTTTATCATAGAAGTTTTGCCCGTTAAAGCGGGGTGTAATCCAGTCGCCATCCACGACCATGTTCTTCGCCACCTGGGCATGGATGCCTTCATCAGGATTAAAAAAAGGGCAGTCACCAAGTTTAAATGTATATAAAGAGAGAGAGAAAACCAGCAGAAACAGGATTAAAACGAAATCATTCTGAAAAATAGTGCTGCTTGCTTTTGTAACCGGGTTCATGCTGTCCTTCCGTTGTTCATGAAAAGCTTTTATAAAAAAGTCTTAATCAATGAACTTGGCCTCGTGGGTAACCGTATTGCCGGATACGTTTACCAGGATATAGTTAAATTTACTGGTGATGCCTTTGCGGGCATCGTGCAGCCTGTTGCCGGCACCGCCTGAAACAATGTAGGTTACGCCATCCGCGACGACCTCTCCATAGCCGTGGATATGCCCGGAAAAAACACCGGCAATGCGGCCGGCATACTTTTTCATGACGTTGAGGAAGGGCTGGCTGTTTCTCACAAAACTGTGATATTTAAAGGTGTCAAGAGCAGGGGGCATGTGCACTATAATAAAATTATGCCCCGTTTTATTAATCATCGCATCCAGGGCGCTAATCTGGTCCAGTTCGAAGCCGTGCAGGTAATCATACTGCTTGGGCTCCTGCGGAAGCTCAATAAAATCAGGATTTATTTTTTCATAGTTACAGTCAAGGAAAATAAATCTATAGCTGCCCGCATCAAAATAGAAGTCCAGCGGGCCAAACAGGTGCGCGAAGATCTCCCTGCCGCGGTGACTGCTATCGTGGTTACCTATGGCAAAAATGACCGGTATGTCGAGGTGCTCAATGAAGGAAACCATTTTTAAATACTGGCGGTACCGCCCGCCGGTGGTTATATCCGCGGCATGAATAATAAAGTCAGGCTTCTCTTCGCGCGCCTTCCCCAGTATTTTCCTGAAGGTATCAAAACTTCCTTGGGTGTCACCAATCACATAGAATTTAAAAATGTCTTTCCGTTGAAGCCGGGTAAGGATTTTCTTTATGGCGTTTGAGTTCAGGCTTTGGGGAGCATTATGAAGCAGAGTTTCGGTGGAATGGTCCTCACTATACCTGGCATAGTAGTCCCACGACTCGTAACCGGCCAAAAGAAAAAAGCCGCATGCAAACAGGACCGTCAGGAGGTATATATTTATCTTAAAGACGCGCATACTGTAAACGGTGCAATTACAATTATAAATATTCTTATGAAATTATTTGCTCGCAGAGGGCGACGCAACCGGCGGCTTGAGAAGCAGATAATATTTATCATGGCCATAATCTCCTTCACCGCGCACGGTTACCAGACGCTTTAATGCCTCAGGAGCTTCCTGGTACGTTTTATCCTTCATCAGGCAGTAAACCGGCCTGGGGGCGGCAAGGCGTTCAATGAGCTTATCAAAGTCTCTGATTTCCGGGGATGGCGCACGTTTTAAATAATAAAACAGCGACTGGTCAATGCGAAAGTATATGAGGGCCTGTTCAGACCCCACGATTTGTTCCAACTTCTCAAAAGATGCCCGTGTCGCTTTGCCTTGGTCCCTGGCCGGCAACACCTTTAATACCGTGAAGAAAAATGAACCGCTCATAAGAAGTATTACGAAATAGAACAATAGCACGGCCGGGGCATTTTTCCTTACCAGCGTAATGCCAAGATACCCTGCAACGCAGAGAACCAGTGCGGCAGGGTATATGGTAAAATCGATGCCGGATATAAATTCAGCGAAGCGGAACCGGCCAATAGCACAGAAAAGCAGAAATAAGCCGCACCCCCCGAGACCGGCAAACAGCAGATAAAGAGGAATCCGGAAAAGCCTGGATAGATAATGCGGCGTGGTCGCGACCGCAGCACTAATATTTTTTGACCAGAAGACAGCCATCATGAGCGCGGTAGCGGGATAGAGGGGAAGCAGATAAATATTCCGCTTGCTTGAGATGCAGGAAAGAAAAATAAAGCCCCCGAGAAACCAAACGAGAGGGAACAGAATATCAAGCGGCTCACCTTTTCGCTTTTGCTGCCAGAAATATATGACCGCGCTGGGGATAAAAAGGGTCCAGGGCAAAAAGTCCTTGGGAAAATGTATCAGGTAAAAATAAAACGGTGCCCTGTGGCTGAACGAGTTTTTTATGATGCCGAGATTTTCCTTAAGCAGAATGTTGCGCGTGTATTCGGACCCGCCCATGATGCACGCGGGAATAAGCCACAGGGCCACCACGCCGACAGCGATGAGGAGGCCTTTGCCCAGCTGCAGTTCTTTAAATTTATTGAATTCAAGTTTTATGGATAAAAATAACGCGATGGTTATGAGAACTATAATAAGGCCGACCGGGCCTTTGGTTAAAATTGAAAGCCCTGCAGAGCAAAACGATAACAGGTACAGCCAACCCCTGTTCTGTTTACTGGTATAGCCGCAATAAAAGAGAAACTGGGAAAAGGTTATCCAGAAGGTGAGGGTCATGTCAAGATGCGCACGGGTGGCAAGCCAGAAAAATTCAAACCCGGTAAACAGGATAAGTCCGGCAAAAAAACCGGTCAGCGGGTTATAGAGTTTCCGGCCCAGCAGATAGGTGAGCAGCAGCACCCCCAGCGCAGCTACTGCTGACGGGAGCCGGGCCGCGGCAGCGCTGACGCCGCCATAGTACCTGGAGCTGAGGGCTATGAGCCAGAAAAAAAGCGGCGGCTTGTTCGAGTACAGCTCGGCCCCGAGGCGGGGAACAAGATAGTTCCCGGTGTTCAGCATTTCTCGCGCAACCTGTGCGTAGCGCGGCTCATCAGGATTGCACAGCTCCCATCCGCCGATATTAATAAACAATATGCATGAGCAGAGAAGAAGCAGGGCAGCGTAATGCAGGCGCCCGGTAAGCCGGAACCGCGCGGCTGAAGGATTGCTGCGAGAACCAGGGGTAGTAAGCGGCGCTTCTGTGGTTTTCATGTCACTCTGCTTTTACGGCAGCACCTGCATCATGCGGCTGCAGAATCTGCGAGGTTATTGTCAGGTCGTGTATTTTCTGCGGCGTGATTCCGGCGTGTTTTGTTATCAGCGCGGTTATGGCAGTCTGCAGATAGGCGGACGCGTTGCGGGACAGGGAAGACGCCATACCCGGCTGGCCGGATGTTTTAACTGCGCGCCAGGGATTGAGCTCGAATTTATAAAGCTCCGGATTAAACCCCGGCTTCAGTATCAGCAGAGAGTCGTCGTGAATAAAGGCTGCTTTCTGACTGTTGCCGGCAGGCTTGATCACTGCCCACCCGTGATCGCGCGCGTCAAGACGGAACAAATCTCGTCCCCAGGACTGTCCGGCATAGCGTACCTCCAATAGCCCGAGGCTTGTCGGCAGCACATCGACCTGGCTGCCGATGGTGTGAATGCGCCGGCCGGCATAGCGCGTGTCACCGGGATAGTAGATAAGCAGCGGGATGTGATACTCGTCCAGATCTATATCAGCCTGTTTTGACTCAAACGGATAGCCGTGATCGGCAAGCACGACAAACAGCGTTTCCCTGAACCACGGTTTTTGACTGGCGGTATCGAAAAATTTACCCAGCGCCCAGTCGGCATAGCGAAGGCCGTTCAGGCGGGGCAGCAGATGCCGGGGCCCGGAAATATCATTAAACGGCGCCGGAGGCGGAAGGTTAAAGGGAGCATGGTTGCTCAGGGACTGCAGCAGAGCAAACGCGGGGCCCTGCGCAGAGAGCCGGCCTATCTCATCAGCAGCGCGCATAAACATGTCCTCGTCGGAAACTCCCCAGGTAGGATCGTTATGCAGGGGGTTGATGTAGTCATCGCGGCCGACAAAATGGCGCATTCCCTGATTACGAAAAAACCCCTCCTGGTTGTCCCACGCAGGGCTGCCGTTGTATATATATACCGTCTGGTAGCCTTGTTCGCTCAGGATGGCCGGCAGGGACCGGAACGGCTGCTTTCCCGCTGTGTCGGACATGAGAAACTCAAAGCCGGGGAGGTTCGGGACGCTGCAGAGCGTGGCAAAAAGCCCCTGGTGGGTATGGGTGCCCTGTGAAAAAAAGTGATCAAACAGCATGCCCTTTTTGCTGAGCTGATCAAAACAGGGGGTAGCGTTGTGGGGAGCGCCCAGCGCGCCGACGAACTCGCCCAGGAAACTCTCCATGAGAATAATAACAAGATTGCGCGGCCGCGGTGAAAATTGAACAGCCCGCGGGCCTTCTCCCGGCACACGCAGCAGGGGATATTCAGCCGGCGCCAGAAGGCGGTCGCCAGGCTGGAGTACGAGGTCACGGGTCACGGCGAGCGCCCTGTCCGCGGGCATCGTCTTCACCCAGGCGGAAGCCCTGCTGTTGCGATTTCTTTGCAGTATAGTTCTGCTGAGAGTAAAGATGCCGTTCAGGGCAAGCTGGTTGGCCGCAGCGCAGTCGCTGAAGTATGCATCTCCCCAGCGCAGCGGCGGTCCCTGCCGGAGCGTGCCCCGGGCGCCGATAACAAAGAAAATGGCGAGCAGCAGGCCAAAGGGCAGAACGCGCGCAGTATATCGCTTCCAGGTGAAGGTTCCGGGCAAGCCGCTGCGGCTGAGCAGCAGCTTCAGGCAGTAATAGAGGAGTCCGGCCATCAGCACCACGATACCGCAATACCGCGCTAACGGGAAGCCGTGCCAGAGCATGCTGAGCACGGTGGACGGGCTGTCGTTCAGGTACTGAACGGCCAGATTGTTAAAGCGGTCCTGAAACTCTCCGTAAAACTGCCACTCGGCCATGGCCAGAAAAAGGACCGGGGACCAGAGCAATGTCAGGCCAAGCGGCATCCAGCGCACGATACAAGGGCTGTATTGCCAGCCAAGCACGGGCAGGAGGATCCATGCCAGCAGCGGCAGAACAATCTGGCACGCTACCAGACAGTCGAAGCGGCAGCCCACAAGAAAACTTGCAAGAAGAGTTTTTGCCGGTACGGGAGAGAACAGGTCCGCGTTGCTCAGCAGCAGTCCCGCTCTGAAAAACAAAAATAAAAGCATCCACAGAAGAAATATCTGCAGAATAAATTTCAGTTCACCCGCGAGGGTAAATAACGGAAACAGCGCAGACGGACTTCTGCAGGTATCCGGTGCTCCAGCAACCGGAGGAGCCGGGTTGTGGTTCTTTGCGTTATCCATACTGCTCAGTACACATCAGTCGTTAAAAATTGAAAAAGCGCGGGGAACAAGATAATTGCCGGTGTTCAGCTTTTCTCACGCAACCGGCGCGTAGCATTAAAACAGCTACGTGCAGCCATTCCGCACCGGGTATATACGCAGAGCTGATGTTAGGCGAAGCAGCACCGGGAACTGTTGTTGGTTATATGGAATTCATTATTTGACTGTGGACAAGCCTTTTCGCAGTGCTTCTTCAAAGAGCTCAACTGACAGGTCAATCTCCGGCCTGGTTATGTAAAGAGATGGGGCCAGGGTGAAGACGTTTTTGTAATAACCGCCAACATCAAGGATAAGTCCTCTTTTTCTGCCGCACGCACGCAGATCACCACTCAATCCGATGGCGGTTATGGCATCTGTTAATATTTTATTCGGGGTAAAACCATCTTTCTCGCAGATCTCAACCCGGATCGCCAGTCCGATGCCGTCCACATCACCGATCTGCGGGTATTTTTTCTGCAGCTGTTTGAGCCGGGAAACAAAATATATTCCTTTTGCGGGAACCTGCCTGCTGAAATCAGATTCTTCAATCAGCCGCATGGTTTCCAGACCTACTGCCGTGCCCAGGGAGTTAGCAGAAAAGGTGGAATGGGTCGAACCGGGAGGAAAGACGCTGGGCGCAATAAGCTTTTCTTTTGCCCACATGCCGGATATGGGGTTCAGGCCGTTGGTGAGCGCTTTGCCGAAAACTAGTATGTCCGGGACGACGTTAAAATGTTCAATGGCCCAGAGTTTCCCGGTCCTGAAAAAACCCATCTGAATTTCATCATCAACGAGCAGTATCTTATATCTGTCCAGAATCTGCTTTAAGCGCGGGAAGTATTCACGGGGAGGAATGATATAGCCGCCTGTTCCCTGGACGGTCTCCATGTAAAAAGCGCCGCACTCGCAATTGCCGGTCTTATGATTCACCACAGAGTAGTATTCTGTTTCAAATAGACGCTCAAACTGTTTCAGGCAAAAGAGGTCGCAGTTCCTGAGCTTCTTTTCATAGGGGCAGCGGAAACAATAGGGGTAGGGGATAAAAACAGCCCGGTCGGAAAAGTGCCCGAACCGCTCCCGGTACCGGTAGCTTGAGGTAATGGCGGTGGCGCCCAGCGTGCGGCCGTGATAGCCGCCCATGAAGGCGAATACCAGGTTTTTGCCGGTATGATTGCGCACAATTTTGAGGGAATCCTCAACGGCCGCAGACCCGCCCACGTTGAAATGGATTCTGCCTTTGGCCCTGAACGTTTTCTCTATTCCCTGGGCCAGCTTCGCGGCCAGAAGTATCTTATGTTCGTGCAGATACTGGCATGCCAGCTGCGGCAGGATGTCAATCTGTGCTTTCAGCGCATCGTTGAGGCGTGGGTTTTTATAGCCGAAGTTGACGGCTGAATACCACATCTGCAGGTCAAGATACTCTGTGCCGGCGCGGTCATACAAATAGATGCCGTCAACAGCGCTGAAGAGGTTAAGCTTCTCGGCATAGTGGACCGTATCTCCCCAGGAACAATACTTCGCTTCCAGCGCCAGAAGATTATTTTCTTGAGACTTTAGCGGTTTTGCAGGAGCCTTCTTTTTCTGATTCATTGCTATATTCCTTGAAATAGTTATAGATACCCCCTAAATCCTTAAATGCCACGCAGTATCTTTTGGCCTTTTTAAAATGGTTCAGCAGGGTGCTTTTAGCAAACACCAGGTCAGCGTGCTGGGCGGGACAAACATCCGAAAGTCCGTCACCTATGTAAATGATACTTTTCTCCGCGGCCCCGGCGGATGAAAAATTGTTTGTTTTGCAGTGAGCGCAGTGGGAGCAAAGGTGATTGGTGTGCGGAAAAGAAGGTATCAGCCGGTCTTCATAAAAACGCAGCCTGTTGGCGTAAACGCTTATCCCTTTCACGTTATTATTGCGCAGGATAGAGGCAATAAAAAACGTGAAGCTGTCGCTTAAAATTACGGGTCTGATGCCGGTCTCCTGCAGCAGGGAGAGCAGTCTTTTAAAATGAGTATCAAGCGCTATGGTAGCAAGATATTCTGCGAGGCTCTCCCTGGTTCCCCGTATGGAACGCAGCTGTCCCTCAAGGCATTCTTTTGAGCCGATGTCTCCGGCCCGCCAGGCTTCCTCATACGCCATCCACTCCTGGTCAACGGCAAACTGCTCAATAATCGCGTCAAGGACATCAAAGGTGGTGATGGTATTGTCAAAGTCAAAGTAGACACGGGAAGCGGCCAGGTCCAGTTCCACATCAGGTGTTATGACTGTCGTATTCGGCTTTTTTGCCTGGGTTATGGGGCTGACGTTTAGAAATCGTGTTGGCATGAGCGGGTCCTTTTAAAATTAAAATCAGTGATTAAACCTGGTGAAAAAATCATTCATTCTGTGTGCTACGGTGGCGCGCTCCTGGTCCGCGGTTATGACATGGTAGGAATTGTTCAGCAGCACCATTTCCTTTATTTTTGAGCTGACGCCGTCGTAAATGATGGTGGAATTTTTAACGCTGGTTATGTCATCATTCTGTGCCTGAATGAGCTGCACCGGCACATGGATGGACGGCAGGATTTTTTTGAGATGCTTTACCAGGAGATGGAGCTGATACAGAAGGCTGACCGGGTAATAGGGATAACCGTATTCCGCAGCGCCGGCATTATCGTCGAGTGTCGCCGTGCTGTAGTATTTATGTACGCGCTGCTGCAGCGCCTTGTTTTTGATTCCATAGGGAGGCTCTTCTTTAAAATACAGAAAGTGCTTGAGCGGCGTAAAATAGCAGAGCGGCCAGAAGCACCGGTACCAGGGAATATTCCAGCCGTCGTAGAACAGCGTCGGCGAGAGACAGCTTATGGCGGCAACCTCACGGCTGAATTCTTCCGCAAGCAGTATCGCGAGCAGGGCTCCCATGGAAAGGCCGGAGGCATAGAGGGGGCCGCTGTGGCTTTCGCGTATTTTCAGATACGCCTCGCGCACTGACTGATAGCAGTCCTGCCAGGTCGTTTTTTTCAGGACGCTGATCGGCTCACCGTGGTTTGCCAGTCGCGGGCAGGCGATAGAGTAGCCTCTCTTATTCAGATATTTAGCTAAATACCTCATCTCATTGGGGGTGCCGGTCAGCCCGTGAATCAGCATGATCGTGGCACCATTATTGCCCTGCATGAAGAAACCATTGCCTTTAGGGAGAGCGCCATTGGTTTCTGTTTCGGGCGCATTATTGACATTAAAAGAAAATATTATGGACATAGTGAACAGCTGCCAGTCAAAATTTATATCAATTTAAATATAATTTATAAAAGCATACCATAGTATATTTTAAAAATCATCCTAAGAATTGGGTAGGCATGTGCCACCGCGCAATCCAGAGCAATACCGGTAACAGCTTCAAGCGAGGATGCATGCATGCTGATTTTTTCCGTAAGAACCTTCTCCGCAGATACTTTTATCACGGTATAGTAGGTTGCATTTCCCGTGCGGTCTTTCTGGTCACTCTCCAGGCCGTTTGCTATATAATGCGTGCCGTCCAGCTCAAGCTCGCGGTAGTCATGGAGATGCCCGGAAAACACATAGTTAATTTTATAGGCCTTCTGAATTTCAAAGAACCGGGAATAGTTTTTTAACTCAGGACGCGGCTCGCCGTGCTCCCAGTCAATAGGCGGCCGGTGTATGAATATACACGTCCATCTCACTTTTCCCTGGTGTTCTTTCAGAGTTTCTTCCAGAAAATGAAAAAGAATGTCGTAGGGGGCGCCCAATGAATTGTCGAGGAAAATAAAAAGGCAGCCGCTCCATACAAAATAGAACTGTTTCAGCTTGAAATATATATCAAAAAGACCGGGGTTGCCTTTTACATCATGGTTGCCCGGAACAACAAAAAGCGGCATCTGTAGATCGCTTTTCTTCAGTTCATACAGTGCCAGGCTGTAGTGGCCCTGGTCCGCATGGCTCACCAAATCGCCGGTCTGCACAGCAAACGCGTATGGCTCAGAAGTGGTTTTAAGCAGGCGGCTGAGATTACGGTAGCCGGCCTGGATATCGCCCAGTACCAGAAAGCTGAAGGATTCGGCAGAGGACTGCTCCTGAAGCCACTGGATATTATCACTGTTATTGATAAAGGGGATAGCAGTAAAATCTTCAGCGCCATAAACATGGCTGCCAAGATAGTACGAAACAGCAAAGAACAGCAGCGCTGCAATCATTGCAGCAGCAATGACATAGAGTAAAAAAGTTATCATGTATCACCCTGAAGTTCAGCAGGCATTACCGTACATGCTCCAGAGGGTTTTTTGCCGCATCAACGAACTGCGGAAGAACCGCGGCATGGCCCTTCACTTCAGGATTCCCTGCTACCGCAGCCGCGCAGATAATTATCTTGTAATCAAACGGACCTTTCTCAACAGCGTATGGTATCCGCCTTTTTTCAAACTCAGGCAGCACCTTTTTCATGTCTTTAGCGTTTAAAAGAAATACGCTGCTGACACGGCTTGAGATAATTTCATCACACTTTTGCTCAATTATTTTTATCGCGGAAAAAGAAAGATCATGGTCTTTAGCCGCGGAAACATTTTCAACCGTGCTCCCGGTGTAAAATGCCAGACCGTCATGATGCAGATCAACAAGAACTATTTCATGCGGCGCATCAGCAACGCGCTCATGGACAATCTTTTGTACGCCCTGCGCGATAACACGGCTGTCAATTTTAGTGGGCACATGCGCGGCAATTGCCCTCGAAGCGATTAAAAAAACTGCCAGAATCATTACCAGGGCTCCCTGCCGGTTGCGGAAGAAGCAGGCCGCGACGGCTTGCGCGGGATAATAGCGCAACAGGCTCCGGGCCGTGGCAAGTGCCAGGGGGACAAAGAGCGGCAGCACGTACATGGGCAGCCGTGAATTCGCCGCGCTTAACAGGAACAGGGATATGCCGAACCATAGAGTGAGAAAGAGCGCGTTATTTCTTGCGCGAAGCAGGTGCCACCACGCTGCGGTGAATATCTGCGGACGAGTTTTCCATGCTATGGTAAACCAGAAGTATGCCCAGGGAAGCGAGCCAAGCAGAAGGGTGTGCGGATATACTTTAAGTGAACCCAACAGGCCGGGATTGCGGGTGTGCACACCAAGAAAAATTCTCCCGATAATTTCATCTTGTATGAAGTAAGAAAGCAACCCGTAATATTTTTGCATAACCAGAATATACCAGGGCAATGCGATAACAGAAAAAACGAGAAGACTAATGATGATGGCGGGGATTGACAGCCACTTTTTTGTTTTTGTCAGAAAGAGATACAGAAGCATTATCAACAGCGGAATAAGTCCCGGAGGCCCCTTGGTTAAAAAAGAAAGGCCAAAAAAGAAAGACATGAAAATCGCATATAAGACTTTTTTGCGCTGTTCATGCTGCCGGGTGTTAATACTGAGCCAGAAAAATAGCATTGACGCAGTTTCAAAACAGGTGAGCAGCATGTCGGTAGTGGTGATATTGGCGGCGGTAAATGGGAAAACCATGGTACTGAAGACGAGACATGACAACAGCCCCGCAACCTGACCCCACATGCAGGCGCCTAATAGCCCCGTCATGAGTGCGGTGCCAATAAAAGCCAGAGCATGAAAAAATCGTGCACCCCATTCGTTACTGCCAAACAGGAAAAGCCCTGACGCAATGAGCCAGTACGTGAGCGGCGGTTTAGTAAAATGTGGTTTGTTATCTATTCTGGGCGTAAGCCAATCGCCGGACTTCAGCATCTCATAAGCGCAGCGCACATAGCGGCCTTCATCAGGCTCCCACAGGCCGCGGGTACCTTGAAATGCAAAGGCGAGCAGCACGGTAAGGGTAATAGTAATGAGCCAGTATTTTTTGTAATTCATGTTCTTTAAAAGTATTAACAGATCACAAAGATACGAGGTGAAAAGCTCATCAGGCTGATTGCGCTATGTATCATTTGACCTCTTTACTGTTTAGCCTTTTCACCTTTTTTAAAAAAGAGGCCCCCGTGCCCTGCACGCGTAAGAGGGGGGGAACGCAGATGCAAGGCACGTAATGGGGACCTCAACCTGATTTATTGCCGCGCATTTAATGGCTTATTAACCAGAAGATAATATTCTCTATGGCCGATCTGACACTTATCCAGGACTGTGACCAGCTTTTTATCTTCATCCGGAGCATATTCATTGTATTTCGCAAGAATCAGACAATAAACTTTTTCCGGGGAGACAAGAAGTGCTTTAAGGTCCTTATATTCATCGATTACGGGAATAGGAGACCTCTTCATAAAAAAATTGAATGACTCGGGATGAAAACGGAAGGTGACCAGTTTATCCGCGGGTTTTACAATCTTTGCTATCCGTTCACAGAATGGCTTCCCGGATTTAAAGGTATTAATAGCGGGCAAGAAGCTTACCACGCTAAAGAAAAAACCGGCCAGCATTATCACTGCTACCAGGGCAAAGGGAAAAACTGCCCGTGCTTTATTTTTCAAGAGCACCAGCCCCGTGACCCCGCCCGCCAGGAAGAGAATAATCATCGGGTACAGGGGCACGTTGCTCAGGTCAATTTCAAACTTACTCATTAAAGAAGTTTTGTTCTCCAGCGCTAATACTGCGCTAAAACCGAGGCTGCCAAGGGTGAGAGCGCCAAACAGGATATAAAATGGAATGGTTATCAGTTTGGCAGGCTGTTCTTTTGCGACTTCGATAACATCGTACCAGAACCTTGCCATCAGAAGAGCTGCTGCCGGATACAGGGGAAGCAGGTAGAGATTCCGCTTGCCTGAAACTAACGAAAAAAAGATAAATGTTCCTGCAAACCAGACCAGCGGAAACGTTATGTTCAGCGTCTCGCCCTGCTTCTTTTTTCGCCAGAAGAGGATGATTGCGCTGGGAATAAAAATCGTCCAGGGATTAAAATCCGCCGGGAAATTTACCAGGTAATAGTAGAACGGCTGCTTATGGCTGTATGAATCAACTGCCCGGCCGAAGGTCTGTTTAAAAAGAATGTTCTGCGTGTATTCATTGCCCCCGGTTATGCAGGCTGGAACGAGCCAGAGCGCGGCAATCGCGAGTATGATTAAAAAACCGGGGATCAGCTTTATTTCTTTAAGCTGCCGGTACTGCTTCTGCGTTATCAGAAACAGGACCAGGGTAATAAGAGGAATGAAAAACCCTACCGGCCCTTTTGTTATCGTTGCCAGGCCCATAAAAAAATACGCGAGCAGATAGCAGATATTCTTTCCCTGTTCCCTGGTGTATCCGCAATAAAAAAGATAGATTGCAAGCGTGGTCCAGAGCGTGAGTGTCACATCAATATTTGCTCTCAGCGACAGCCAGAAAAATTGTGTTGTGGTAATAAGAATAAGCCCGGCGAAAAATCCGACCGCGGGGTTATACAGTTTTCGCCCTATAAGAAACGTTAAAAGAAGCACTCCCAGCGTAGCAAGCGCTGACGGAAAGCGGGCAGTTGCCGCGCTCACATCGCCAAAAGGTTTTGAGCAGAGGGCGACGATCCAGAAGAAGAGGGGAGGCTTGTCAGGATAAATTTCTCCGTTAATGTGCGGCACGATATAATTGCCGGTCTTCACCATTTCCCGGGCAACCTCGGCATAGCGCGGCTCATCAGGGTTCCACAGGTCCCATCCGCCCAGATTAATGAACAGGATGGCCGCGGTAGCAAGCAGTAAAATAAGAACGTTTCTATTATAGGAAGAATCCGGGTGTGTCATGGTTTCCCTTTCATGCGGCTGGTGCAGTACACATAGTATCTTTTACGTCACGTTCTTTTTTGCAATAAGCATGAGGTTTCTGACATAGACGATAAGCCCCGATGCCTGCCCTACGGCAAAAACCGGGTCCTGCTTGTATAGTGCATAGATGAGCAGCACAATGCCGCCGCAGATACTTAAATACCAGAATGACAGCGGCACAAAGCTTTCCTTTTTTTTCTCCGACGCAATCCACTGGAAAATGAATCTTGAGGCAAAAATAGCCTGCCCTAAAAAACCAAACAGCACCCAGCCGTTCATAAACGTATTCATGTGTGTTACTCCTCTATCTCATAATTTAATTTTCTTTTTTTCATCCAGCAGACCGCAAGCAGGTCAACAAACGAGCGTACCACCCGGTTGCGGATATTGTACTTGGGCGTGCCGAACTTGCGCGGCCGGTGGTTGACCGGAATTTCAATGACCGTACCGCCCTCCATTTTAATAAGCGTAGGGAAGAAGCGGTGCATGCCGGTAAAGAGCTGCATCTTCTTAGCATACACGCTTCTAAAAGCCTTCAGGGAGCAGCCGACGTCTTTTATGGTCTCGCCGCTCAGCCGGTTTCTCACACCATTGGCAATAATGGATGAGATGCGCCGGATCGCATTGTCATTTCTTTTCTGCCGCCAGCCGCAGACTGCATCCGCGTCTCCAATCATCGACAGAAGTTTTGGAATATCATGCGGGTCATTCTGCAGGTCAGCGTCCATGGTGACAATCACTTCTCCCAGTGCCGCCCTGATCCCGGCGTCAAAGGCTGCGGTCTGGCCGCAATTTATTCTGAACTTGATTATGCGGATAGAGGTACAACTCTTCTGCAGCCCCTTTAACAGAGCGTAACTTTTATCTGTTGACCCGTCATCGATATAAATGACCTCGAAGGTTTTACTGAGGCCCTGCAGTACCTCCATCAACTCAGCATTGAGGGGACCTACATTCTCCTCTTCGTTATAAACCGGAATTACCACCGATAAATAAGGCAATCTTCCGTGTTGTGAATCCATTGTCATGCGCTCTCTTAATAATCTAAACTCTTTTAAATAACTGATATAGTATCATAGCATTAATTTATAATTAAACTGCAATTAAAAATAATTAATGTATAATTGTGTTACGGTGTAGCGGCGTGATTAGGATGATAATAAGAATAGGATATTGAAGAGTTGTAAGCCAATGATGAGATAAAAGAAGAGTCTTTAAAGAAGGCCCAGGCGTATTTTCAAGACCATGAGCATGCCGCTCAAAAGCCTGCCGAAAGTCAGCTTGGACTGATCATGTATCCGGTCAACAAAATCAATAGGAACTTCACCAATGGCGAACCCTTTTTTGAAAGCCCGATACAGCAGCTCATGCACTATTGAAGGACCCTGTGAGCGAATGGACAACGGATCTATTGCCTCAAATACCCGCCTCCTGAAGCACCGGTAGCCGCTGTTGCAATCACGCAGGGGAAGGCCAAGGACAATGCGGGAGTACCTGTTTGAAAGCCTGCTGAGCATATTCCGCGCGGCAGATTCCCGCAGATCTCTTCCCCCCGTAATGTAGCGGGAGCCGATGACCACATCATAGGTTTTTGCGGCCTCAATTAGAGAAGGAATAAAGCGCGGATCGTGGGACAGGTCCCCATCCATTTCCATGATAATCTCCGCTCCGTGAACAAAGGCGTACTGAAACGCATCCCTGCCGGCACTGCCGCGGCCCTTCTCTTTTTTTCGGTGGAGAAGGTGGATGGCGGGGTCAGACCGGGACAGCTCCTGCACTATCTGCCAGGTACCGTCCGGTGAGTCATCGTCAGCAACAACTGCTTCTATTCCCTGCCCAAGCGCAAGAATGCCCTGCAGCAGCGCTCTGATGTTCTCCTTTTCATTGTACGTGCTGATGGTTACCATGGTTTTCATGAGTGAGTAAGAAGCCTTTCTGCTGCATGCACTATATCATCGACAGAAATCAGTTCCATGCAGGTGGGACTCCTGTCGCAGGAAGGCCGGTAGCAGCACAGGCACTCAGCCGCGGAAGAGAATTTATCACCCCGCTGAAACAGGTCTATCTCATGGGCAGACGTGGGGCCGAATACGGCAATCACGAGCTTGCGCTGAGCCAGCGCCAGATGCAGGGCCAGCGTGTCACCCGTAATAACCAGGCGGCACTGGCTGACAATGCCGGCAAACTCCCGCAGGCTGTGGCTGCAGCCGCTGTCAGGAACGCCGGTGAGA
>Ga0209777_10003151_pt1 | contig 20815 bp, 20 predicted proteins | sample FrelakmetHBP12HB_FD_187147 | JGI IMG/M metagenome (GOLD analysis project Ga0209777, IMG submission 187147) | Freshwater lake sediment microbial communities from the University of Notre Dame, USA, for methane emissions studies -HBP12 HB (SPAdes)... | ecosystem: Environmental > Aquatic >...
CCATCTGCGATGATGAAGAAGTATGGCTCATTCGGAGCTTTGTATCGAAAAAAAACATTTTGTGGTTAAACTCCAGTGTATTTAGAAGGTTACAAAACTTTTCCCACACAACGTTGGGACAGCAGTGGTTATCAATATCCTTAAAACCGGGCCGTTGACAAAGCGTGTGACTATTAATGAGCCCTTACCCCTCCAGCCCGTAGGACAAGGGGACCGAGCTTACGCGTACTGCGCTCTCTCACTTAATACTTCACCAATGATTAACGATCTTGAATTCCATGTCTGCATCGAGTATGACGACATTTTTGAAAACCATTATGAAACCTCTTATAAAAGTCGCCAGCATTCGATAAATCTGATCCCCCAAAGAAAGATTCCCTGGGATCATGTTGGTAAAATCTGATCATCATTTGGAACCCTTTGCGCAATCATATAATCGACCACAGAGACCTATATTGAGACCCACGACCAATGGATAATGAGGCTGAAGAAATAATACGCGCAAGAAGGTTGTTTGAAGAATTCGAAAAATCACCGGGACTATCAAAGAAATCCTGTTTTAAAGAAGCCATAACAATCTTGGACGACTTTCTAACCCAACAGTCTGATTCCGAGTTTTCACAAAGAGCTAATAATTTAAAAAGCATTTATACAAAACAATTAATAAAAAAACTTATTGCAGATTTCTCAGATTTAGATGTCAGAACAATAATGTGGGCAATAGACCTTTGGGATGAAATAAAAGGAGTCTTAGCAAATGACCCTGAATTAGAAAAAGATTGGATGGATTTGGTCAAAAGATAAATTGATTCAATAAATCTATGCCCTATCAATACAAACGCGAACCATTAAGCGACGACGAAGTCAACCGGCTCACCAATGCCTGTGAGACCTTTGATGAGAGATTCGTTATTGGGACCCTCCTGGACACCGGGCTTCGGGTGAGCGAGCTGGCCAATCTCAAAAAGGACAACGAAGGGCTCAGGGTCTTGTGGATGGGACGTTGTTGACTAGGTTGAATTACCCCGAGGCGGAGAGGCGCTCTCCCAACCGTCTTCTAGTTGAAGGAGGCACAACCCTCTTTCATTCCTAAGAATATCCATAAAAGAAAGTCGACTTAGTCACCAACGTTCCCCTCATGCCGTCCAATTGTCGCTTCGCCTTTCCCGAACCGTGTGGCGAGGAGACTTTCTGGGACAAATCCTCGGAAAAGCGGATAAGCCATTGAGAAGGAAGCGCAGTGGGAAAAGGAAAGATCCTATTGATCAGCTGATCAATAGATTGCCTCTGGAAGAAGGCGGAAGGAAGAGCGTCGAAATGGATGGAAGGAGACAGGATGGAAGGAGATCGTTGACAGACTCTTGCCCATCGCCTAAAATGAAGATCGGGGAGAGGGATCACGAGACCTTCAAGCAAGAAGGGAGGGATAAAGATGGGAAAAACGATCAGGGCAAGATTTTCGAGAGGAGTGATCGAGCCTCTTGAGAAGGTGGAAATCCGGGAAGGGGAAGTAATTACCATTAGCATTTTGGAAACTAAGCCAAAGCCAGTGCGGGAAAGTTTCTCAGAGGCATTGAAGAGAACGGCGGGGGGCTGGAAAGACCTAATCGATTGCGACGAGCTAAAGAAGAACATCTATAACGATCGCCTCGTTGCTACTAGGCCGGAGGTTAGGTTATGAAATACCTGATTGATACTGACTGGATAATTGACCACCTCAAGGGCGACGGAAAAGTGGTCAGAAAGCTGCTGGAGTTGGCCCCCGAAGGAGTAGCGGTGAGCGTCATCTCATTGGCGGAGATTTATGAGGGCGTTTATTACTCCAGAGACCCGATCAAGAGTCAAGAACTCTTCGCAGAGTTTTTAGCTCCTGAGGTGAGCATACTCAATGTTGACCAGGAGGTCAGCAAGGTTTTTGGGAAGCAACGTGGTCGGTTGAGACAACAAAAGAAGATGATCAGTGACTTTGATCTCATGATTGCCTCTACCTGTCTTCATTATGATCTCACCCTTCTGAGCAATAACCGAAAACATTACGAAGTGGTGGAGGGGCTCCGCATTCTCTCCCTCTCATAAATCATCCGGGGCCACCACACCCCTATCCTTTGATTAATTTTACGTAGAGCCTTTTTTGTCTGTCCATGGCTTTCCGGTAGCGCTCATGGTGTGCGGGGCTCGGACTGAAAACCCGGCCGACGAAGTCAGGGACTTCTTTTAAATCTTTCAAGACTCCGAGGGCTTCAAGGGCCAGGAGGGCGACTCCCCTCGCGGAGCTTTCTTCAACTTCTGAAATCCTGACAGGTTGGCCCAGAACATCCGTTACGATCTGGATCCAGGCGGGAGAATTGAGCAGGGCTCCGCCGCTTGCAATCACTTCGGGGGTATCAGGAAGGAGTTGACGCAGCAATTCGAAGACAAGTCCAATCCGGTAGGCAACCGCCTCGAGCCCCGCCCGGAGAATGTCTTTGGAAGTGGTCGCAAGCGAGAGTCCGTGGATCGTAGCCCGCGCGTGGCCTGCCCAGCCAGGGCTTCGTTCACCGGCCAGGAAAGGAAGAACGGTCAACCCGTGGGCATCAGGTTCAGAAGTTGCCAGAGCTTCCTCGATGTTCGCCGACTCTTGAAGCTTGAGTGCCCCCTTCATCCAGGCATAAACACTTCCTCCTTCGCTCAACGCTCCGCCAGGGAGCGAGCGTCGGTGATCTACCCTGTAGCACCAGAGGCCCTCCGGTACATGTTGTACCGGATTCACTGTGACCGTTCGCAGAGCTGTCGTCGTGCCCATGGTTAAAGCAACCCGCTTTGATGAAATACATCCGCTCCCGATATTTGCTGCTGCCCCGTCCCCCACCGCTGGAAACCAGGGGACTTCACGCAGGGCAGGCCATCGAGTTGCAAACTCAGGTCGAAGATCGCGCCGGGGAGAGTTCACATCCGTGAGAGAAGAAAGCTGATCAATCCGCACAGGAAGTGCAGTTAGGAGAATCTCATCCCAAACAAGTCTGTGCCTGTTCAGGAGGCCTGTCCATGAGGCAACGGAGTAAGTGATCGCCGCCTCTCCGAAGAGCTTCGACTCCAGATACTCTCCGATCGTAAGCCATCTCCCGACTCTTCGGAAAAGATCAGGCTGATTCGCAGAAAACCAGCGCAAAAATGCGGGCCAATAAGAAGGATGAAAATGGCAGCCCGTTCGGTTGTGGACTTCAGCTTCATTAAATTCCGCTCGAAGCCCAGCAACCTCACCGCCGGCACGGGTATCCGCGTAGGTTACAATCGGGGTTATTGCCTGTCCGTCTTTGTCGACTCCGAGAATATTCCCGACAAAAGTGCATGCGGCAACTCCTGTGATCTGTGAAGTCAGGGGGCTTGGTTGGGCAAGCACGCAGTCAATGCATCTCCACACGAGTTCCAATAGAATATCCGGATCGACTTCAGACGCTCCCTCTGTCGTTGTGTGGATTTCATGAGTCTGATGTGCTTCAAGGCCCTCAACTGCCCGTCCCAGACGATCAAAGACTATTGTTCGCACAGAAGAAGTCCCGACATCAAGGGATAAGATGAGAGGAGGCTCGATTTGATTCGGGGCGACGGTCGACATATCATCTTTCTTTTATTGGCGGAAGACTAATTTCAATCCTGCATCCTGCTTGCGAAGCCTTGGAGAAGGGTTTGCCCATGGCCGTTTATGCAACTGGCGGCTTAAGCCCGCGTCTATTTGAATCCATAGGATAGCCAGTTCTTCAGGACTTTCTCCTGAATCTCCTTTGGCCAGACTTGACTGAAAGAAGCGGTCTCAGGTATCTCCTCCTTTGGCCACTCCTTCGGCCAGGTACAGTCGAAAAGAACCTGTGCCCCGAGACCGTTTTCTCTTTCATATCGGCTGAGAAAGGGTAGAAGGGTAATTCCCCAGGACGTTCCCATGTTGAGGATTCCTTTTTGAGGGTGGCAGCGTGTGGTCAGGGCCCAGATGACCTGATCCATCTGTGTCGGATCGATATCGCTGTCAACGACAACCAGATACCACATCGTTCTCCCCGCATTGGAGCCCCAGACTGCACAGGCCAAGTGCTTTGCGAAATTGCTAAAGGGGACATCGGTGGAGACAACGGCCATGTGGCTGATTGCCTCAGGAGGGCAATAGACCATTTTTACCGGAAATCCCTTCTCCTTAAGTTCCTGAAGGATGTTGGCTGCCCTGATGACGGTGGTGACCACCGCGGAATCATCCACCGGAACCCCCATGCACGAGTGCATCTGGATGGGATCATTTCGATGGGTGATTGCTGTAACCTTAAACACGGGCTTGGGATTGTTATCCCTCGAAAGATAACCAGTGTACTCCCCAAAGGGGCCTTCGGGGAGTCTTTCCCGTGGAGGAGCAATTCCCTCGATGACGATCTCAGAGGTGGCCGGAACCCAAAGGTCGACGGTTTCACACTTCACTAACTCCACGGGTGCTCCCCTCAACCCTCCTGCCACATCTGCTTCGTTGACTCCTGCAGGCACCCGGGTAGCGGCCACAATGCTTGATACCGGCTCTGTACCGATCACGACGGCAAACTCCATGGGTCTGTTCCTCGCCTCGTATTTCTGATGATAATGGGCTCCAATATGCTGATCACGCCGGATCTGGCAAGCCATGGTTTTTCCATCAACTACCATCAGTCGATACATTCCCCAATTCACCCATCCCGTGTCAGGATCTTTGGTGATAACGATATGCCACGTTCCGATATACCGGCCCCCATCACCTTTATGGATCAGAGGCACCGGGAATTTGAGCAAGTCAACATCCTCTCCGGTGGAAATATTCTCCTTACAGGGGCCGGAATCAGCGAAGACCGGAGGGATGAGCCGACGGCTTCTCTTGTTATACTCTTCAACAATTTGCTGATATGAAGAATCAGGAGGCATATCAAGAGAGATAGCCAGTCTCGAGAAATACCTCTTTGGCCTGGCGCTTGTTCCAACGGGCGCGCCCAAAATGCGATGTCCTTTCGGATATCCCTTAATGTTTTCGAAAAGAGGGGCAGGAGCCTTGAGATCATAGGACCGGCGAATAATTGCACCCAATTCCAGGTTCCAATCCACCTCCTGCTCGATGTGCACCACTTCTCCTTCCCTGTCCAAAGCATCGATGTAATCCCTCAAATCCTTGAAGACCATTTTTCAATCCTCCTGTTCTGTTTCATAAGCTCGTCGGCATGGATTTGCTTGCTGGCCATTGCCTTTTTTTTGACGAATCGCTCCCTCTGTCTGTTGGGTATGATTTCAAACGCCTTTTAACCATCTCCTTTGTTCTCTCACGCACCCTAATCGCAGGAGGATGGGTCAATCCATTCCTCCCTGAATTCTATCCTTTAACAGCTCCTGCCGTCAGCCCTTTAATCATCAGGGTCTGAATTCCGAAGAAAAGAACGATGACAGGCAGGGTGACAAGAAGGGAGGCAGCCATCAGGTTTCCCCACTGGGTGCCATACTGGCCAATATAGGAGGTGAGAGCGATGGGCAGGGTGAATTTTTTCTGTGAATCGATAAAGGTCAGGGCGAACATATACTCCTGCCAGGCTGTGATAAAGGTATAGGCTGATGAAGCTGCAAGGCCTGGAGCTGCTGACGGGAGAACGATCTTCACCAGGGTTTGAAACCGAGAACAACCGTCGATCATTGCACTCTCCTCGATGGAGATGGGGAGACCGATGAAAAAGCCGTAAAGGACCCAGACCACAAAAGGAACCGAAAAGGTGAGGTTCGCCACCACCAATGAGGTGAAGGTGTTGAGCAGCCCCAACTTCACAATGAGGATATAAAGGGGGATGAGGAGGACAGCAATGGGAATCATCTGGCTGACCAGGATGGTCTGCAGCAGAACCCTCTTCCCCCTCATCTTGAAACGGGTCAGCGCATAGGCACAGGGTATGGAGATCACTAAACTCAGGAGGGTCGTAGCCAACGTTACGACAAGGCTATTCACAAATTTTTGGCCGAAATCCATCTGGCCATAGATCACCGCTCTGAAGTTTTCGAAACTGATATGACGGGGAATCAAACGGACCGGGATGGTGAAGATCTCACTAAAATTCTTGAGGGCCGTGGAAACGATCCAGATATAAGGGAGCAATGCCGAGAAGGCAAAGAATAAGAGGGCGATATAGAAAATGGTCTTTTTGGTCACAAGGCGTATTCTCATTCTAAACCTCTGCCAGTTCTCCCTTCTTTGCGATAAACTGGGTGTAGAGAAGAGCGAAGATGAACAACATCGATCCGATGAAGACCCCGTAGACGGAGGCCTCTCCGAACCGGTGAAAGAGGAAGGCCGTCTTGTAAACAGCGACGGGAAGGGTAGTGGTGCTATTGAGCGGTCCTCCCTGTGTCATGATCCAGATCATCTGGATCGCATTCAACGTCCACATCACACCCAGAAGATTGACAACGATGATGGTGGGAAGGATCCCGGGAAGGGTGACATGAAAAAACTTCTTGATGGGTCCCGCCCCATCGATCTCGGCTGCTTCATAGAGATGGGCTGGAACCGTCTGCATTGCGGCGAGATACATGAAGGCCCCGAAGGTATACCCTCTCCAGATGGTAGGGGCCATGACGCTGAAGAGGGCGACATCGGGATCGCCTAACCAGTTCTTAATCAGGACTCCCAGGCCCACTGCCCGGAGGAGATAGTCGACCATCCCGAAGTTGCTTGAGAACATCCACTTCCAGGTTAGGGCGATGATCACCCACGGTGTGGCCCATGGGAGCATTAAGATAGAGCGCATGATCCATTTGAAACGGAACTCGTTATTCAAAATGGCTGCCATGGGAAGGGCGATGACCAAACAGGCGATGACCGTGCCAAAGGTCCAAACGAAGGAGATGGTGAGGAAGCTATAAAAGTCGTCTGAGGAAAGGGCTTTCCAGTATCCTTCCAGGCCGATGAAGGTCTGGGTGGTCTCTGTCAGGTTATACTCATAAAAACTGATTTGGATGGTTCGGAAGATCGGGTAGGCCAATAGGGCCACGATCATCACAAGGACCGGAGCTGTCCATGCATAGTTCCAGATTCTTTCGTTTTTTCTCGCCATAGATCATTGACGTGAAGGGGGGGTGGCTTTTTGTTTGAAAGCCACCCCCGCCTTTATCTTCCATGACTATTTTTTCGGAAGCACAGCGTCGACCTTGGCTGCTGCCTTATCCAATGCCTCCTTGGGTGGCGTCTTGAGCATCAAAGCTTCACGGATCGAATTACTGAGAATCTCGATCATCTGGGAGAGCACGGTTGTAGGCTCAAAGGCTGCCATGTAGGTCAGGTTCTTCTTGATCTCCGGATCGAGGTCTTTCCATTTCCCCTGGTTCAACAGGCTCTTCCGCGTGGGCATGAAGGCAGGCTCGTCGAGCATTCTCTCTTTGCTGGTCAGAAGTTTGATCAGCTCGAAGGCTTCTTTGGGATGTCGACTGTTCTTGGCAATCACGTAGTTCCAGGTGGAGCCGAAGGCCACGCGATTCTTATCTCCGATCATGCTCATATAGCCAACCTTGAGGTTCGGATTAATCTGCTTGATCTGTGCCTCGAAACGGGCAAATCCGTCGAGGATGGCGATCTTGCCTGCAGCAAAAAGAGCAACGTTCTCGTTGAAGTCGAGATTGGCCGTATTGGGATTCACCACCTTGTATTTATGGATCAGATCGGTCCAGAACTGCAGGGCTTTTACTCCTTCCGAACTATTGACCGTGCATTTGGTCCAATCCTTATTGAGGATAGAGCCGCCTGCCTGAGCAAGGTACTGGAAAAAATTGTTGTACGTATTCTGTCCTGCTCCGTCGAAGGAGCCGCCATAGATTCCCTGGGATGGATCCGTGAGCTTCTTTGCCGTCTCCACATATTCGCTCCAGGTCTCAGGGAATTTTTTGATCCCGGCTGTTTGAAAGAGGTCCTTGTTGATGAGGAAGAGCCTTGCTCCGGCGTTATAGATTGGAATGCCGTAAGGCTTTCCTCTGTAGGTGGCGTCTTTCACCGCTCCATCGAGAAAATCCTTGAGATCTTCCTTATCCACATAGGCATCCATTGGGATGATATGGCCAGCGGCTGCCCGCTGCTGGATCTCGAGAGGAACCTCAAACACATCGGCCAGGGTCCCTGCTGCTCCAGCCGTCACCTGTTTGGCTAATAAGTCGGTGAAGGGGAAAAGAGAGATCTCGACATCCATGTTCGGATTTGCAGCCTTGAACTTGTCAACGAAAGCCTGGCGATGGGCGTTTGTCTTGTCATCCCGCTGAACCCCCCAGTAAGTCAGATTGATCTTCTCCGCAGCCAGTAAGATTTGTGGAAGAATAAGAATACCAACCACCAGCAGAATACTTAAGACTAAAAGGACTCGCTTCATAATCTACCCCCTTTCTTTGGAAAATAGAATGATTTCTTTCAAAATCCCCGATTGAATCCTCATTCAACCAATTGATCACCCCCCCCTTTTCCATTTTTGATGGCCTTAAGTTTCAACCTCCACCCCCAATCCATAGGAAGCAACAATGATCTTCAGCCTTTCCATCTGGGCAGAGGATTGCGTTTTCCAATCATCATGTGGATAAACCTTTCCCACCCATCGATATTTGGCAGAAGCAGTTTCGTTATAGGGAAGAAGAGCCAATCGAGTAATTCCCAAGGAACCGGCGAATTGGGATGTTTCTCGTATATTCTCTTCCGTATCGCTGATTCCGGGAATGCAAGGGACCCGGATCTGGATTTTCTTCTCGGGGAAGAGCTGTCTGATTCTTCTCAGGTTATTCAGGATCAAACGATTGCTCACACCGATCTTTTCAGCGTGAATCTTCGGGTCCATGACCTTAAGATCATAAAGGATCAGATCGACTGGAAGGATACTCTTCTTCAATCGGTTCCACCTTGAGTAGCCTGAAGTCTCCATGGCCGTGTGAATCCCGTGCCTTTTACAGGCCCACAAAAAATGGGCTGCGAAATCTGCCTGTAAAGCAGCCTCTCCACCCGTCAGCGTTACCCCTCCGCCCGAGCACTCATAGAAGATTCTGTCCCTGAGAGCGATCCCTAATAATTCATCCACTTTTATCCATTGCCCAAATAGCTTCAAGGCCTCTGAATAGCAGCCCTTGATACATTCGCCACACGCGGTGCAGCGTTTTCGATCGATCACGATTTTCTGATCAGGATCGAAGGAAAGGGCTCCTTCAGGGCAGAGGTTGATGCAGGTCAAACAGTCAATACATTTTGTTTCATGGTAGGCAATCTCCTGCTTTTGACTCTGGGATTCAGGGTTATGGCACCAGGAGCAGGCCCATTCACATCCCTTCATAAAGACGGCCATCCGGATTCCTGGACCATCATGAACGGCGAATCGATCGATGTCGAATATAAGACCCCTTATCTCATAGTCGATTCTCAATTTTTTTCGATGGGTAGGCATACTCATTCTTCAATGGCGTAACAGTTTAGCCAAATCAAGCTCAAAATCGATTCGCGGACCGAGGCAGGCCGTTCGGAAAGGCTTCGAGGCGCACCGATGAACGGATCACCACCAGCCTTTGTCCCGATCAAAAGGTCCGTCGGGGGCTCATCACCTGGTTTCCTCTCCACTTCAAAAACCGCCATTCGAAGCCTTGGAGGGCGGCCTGCCTCGGTCCGGGTGTGATTGGAAACGTTATTTGGCTAAACTCTTACTCAATGGCTATACCTGGCGATCTGGTGATCCTGGTTCCTTTTGTCCAAGAGGACGAAGTAGGTGGACCAGCCTCCAACTCTGACACGCAGATCTTTGTATTGTTCCGGGTAGAGCTGTGCTTTTTTCAGCATCTCCACGTCATTCAATGCGATATTGAGAACCGTTCCATTTGTCTTTAAGAAGGCACGCACAAATCCCATCAAGCGATGGAGCCCCTCTTCACCCTTAAAATCCTTTGCATTCATGCTGATATCCAATTCAGCACCCGCAGCCAGGACAGAGTGATTCAGCTTATTATAGGAATGGAGGAGGGCAGTTGGCCCATTCATATCCATACCCGGCACGGGTCCTGCATTGGGTGCCAATCCAGTCCATGCCTTGCGACCGTCGGGAGTGGCTCCAACCATCTTCCCGAAGAGATCATAGTCTTCAAAGGTCGCTATCCCCGGGAGGAATGTGATGGGTGGAAAACGGTCACGTAAGGAAACCACCTTATTCACAAAATGATTGACAACCTCGACCGCAATCCGGTCGACCTCATCCAAGTCGTTTCCGTATTTTGGACTTCTGTTGACAAACCGTTGTCTCAATCTTTCCTGCCCTTCGTAGTCCGTATCCAGGGCGTTTAAGAGCTCTTCCATACGGATTATGTTCTCTTCAAAAACTAATTTCTTAACTGCAGCCAGGGAATCGACTGTATTGGGGAGCCCGGTGAGCATCACGGCGTTTAAATAATGACGGGCACCCCCATCTGTGATATCACGACTCTTCTCGAGACAGCCTTCGATCAAAGAAGAGAGGAAGGGAACGGGGACGAGCATCTGGTATTTGCCAAACAGGAATCTCGATTGGGTCATGTAGCTTTCGATCTGATGATCCATCTGGCGTAAAAAGGCCTGCCAGAGCTCTTTGTAACTCTTGAATGCCTTCGGGTCGCCCGTTTCTATTCCTTTCACAGGGAGGAATAGGGTGGGCTTGTCCTCTTTTCCAAAAACACGACTCTCTCCGTTCGTGAAGACGAATTCCAGACACTGGAGGCCATGGACGGGTCCCCATCTGAACTCTGCCTCCCCGGGAATGAGTATCTCCCAGCAACCATCATTGCTGTAACCCCGGGCCTTGTCCAGAGGGATTCCATGTTTCTCTAAGGCTGAGATCAGGACTGAATCGTTATAAATGGATGGCATCCCAGCCCCTGTCTGAATCAATTGGCAGGCCTGTTTAAGCAAACGATCAGGAGCTTCCGGATGGATGCGGACCGAGACGACCGGCTGGGTGAAATCGAATTTCTTGCTCGCCTCAAGACACATGTAGGTCAGTTCATTCGTCGCATCATGGCCCTCATGATCCTGGCCTCCCGTCATCACATTCTGAAGCCAGTGATTGTAGAGACCCATGTATCTCGTGAGCAGGGCGGATTGTTTGACCATGATGAAGTCTTTGGGATCGGTTTCCGGTTCGATGAACATGCTCCGCTCGTTGAATTTCAGCCAGAGGCAGTCCATCCATTCCTGCGCCTCGGTCAGAGTCATCTCACCTCTTTCCAGATCGGCCTTCAAAAAAGGCCATAAAAAATAGTCGAGGCGTCCGATGGGGATATTGTTCATGGTGGAATGGAGGACGACAAAGGTGAGCCAAAAGCTTTGGATGGCTTCTTTGAAGTTTTGCGCAGGTCCTTTCGGCACACGACCAAGTCTCGAGCTGATCTGTTTCAATTCTCCTTTTCTGTTTGGCTCGGACTCCTTCTCTGCCAGAGAGACGGCTAACATCTGATAGCGCACTGCAAGCTTTTGAACGGCCTGAGTAGCAAGAATAACCGCCTCCAGGAAATGTCTCTTCTTTTCTTTATCAGGGTCGTCATCGAGGGTTTTGAGCTTTTCTCCCGCCTCGGCCTGAATCCCCTCCAGGCCCTGTTTAAGGATTTTCCCATAATGAGGCACATAATGGCCCCAGACCGATCGTAGACCGATCCCGTGCCTCATCGCCTCGTTGAGCTCTTCCTTCGTGACATATTCGGGGAATGGGGTCCCGTACCACATATTGCCGAGAGGGATTTTTCCTACAATCAGTTCGCCCTCTTCAATCTCCACCGGCATATGGTCAAGCTGCAGTTCAATCGCCCTGGCACGACGAAGGATGAGGGGTTTATCCTTCCAGCCTTCCTCTTTGAATACGGAGAGATGAGAGGCTGACCACATCTCCCTTTTTCGGGAGATCTTTTCCTTCAATTTCTTGTAAAGCTTCTCAACCCGCGTCTCCATTATAGAGCTTTCCAAACCTTTCCCGCCATTTCTTCACTCCAAGAAAAGAGGATGGACGAGGAATGACAAAACGTCAATCGATCATCCTTCCGCCATCGATATAGATCGTCTGGCCGGTGATATAATCGGATGCCTCCGAGGCAAGGAAAATGACGGCACCAATCAAGTCATCGGGTTCTCCCAGGCGACCCATGGGCACCTTACTCACCAGTTCCCGATGCTTTTCCGGGTCGCTAAAGGCTTTCATCGTCATCGGCGTCTTGATCACACCTGGAGCGATACAATTTACGTTCACGCGGTATTTCGCCCATTCCACAGCCATCACTTTGGCCATTCCAACCACCCCATGCTTTGCTGCTGCATAGGCCAGGTTTCCCGGGTGTCCCAGCTTCGCCGATACGGAGGCAGTATTGATGATCTTGCCTCCGCCCTGTTTCATCATGACTCTTCCCACGGTCTGGGCGCAAACGAACATTCCAGTCAAGTTGATGGCGATGACCTTATTCCAGTCGTCAATGGAATAGGTTTCTGCTCGACTCCGAATGTTGATCCCCGCATTATTGAAGAGGATGTCAATCCGGCCGTAAGATCGAACGGCCAAGTCCACCATGTCCTGAACTTCGTTTGGACGGGTTACATCGACCTGGACGGCGATGGCCTCTCCCCCTTTGGCTTTGATTTCCGAAACGACCTCGGCCGAGGCCTCTCGGTTTATGTCGGCAATGAGCAATGGAGCGCCATATTGTGAGAAAGCCGTAGCGACCCGTCTTCCAATTCCACCCCCTCCGCCTGTAACAATGGCTATCTTGTTGGTAAGATGAAACAGTTCTCTATCTTTCATCCTTCGATCTCCTCAACTGCCACGACACGAATTGGCATGGAGTCCGCTCCTTTGATGGCGATTGGAAAACAATAGGCCATGAAGCGAAGGGTCTGAAGCTGATCAAAATGGGCCATGTTTTCAATCAAGGAGGCTCCTTTCTCCATAATCAGTAAGTGGTTTTGGTGATAAGGATTGCGGGGTCTCTCAATCATACCCACGTCCATACCCAACATCTTAATCCCATGATTGACAATCCATTCCACTCCCTCTTCACTCGGATAAGGGGCTTTTTGGTAGGTATCGGCATCGGTATAAAAATAGTGATCGTAACCCGTCTCGAGAAAAACGATATCCCCCTCCTGAATTTCACCGGCTAATCGTGCTGCCTTCTTTATATCCTCCAATGAAAGGCACGTTCTCGGCGGATAGTTTCTTAATCTGAGAAGAACGGCAGGACCAAATAATTTCTCCAGGGAATACGTTGTAAAATCCTCTCTTCCTTTCAGGCAATGATAGGGGATTTCGATATGAGTTCCGATATGGGAATTCATCGAGATCTCCGACATGAGGAAATAATTTCCTTCAGGGACCGGGACGGTCTCTCTTTGCTCGACAGGATGCTCGGTGATCACTGGCCTGGCTTTGGGATCGCCCGTTCCCCATGGGCGGGTGTCTCCTACCAGTAGTTTAACCTCCAGCTCCCTGTTCATCCTCTTTGGAATCATGATGTGGGATAAATCGACCGCTCTCGTTTTCATCTCAAAAGCTTTTCCCTTCCATCAATTCTCTCTTTGCCCTGTCCACCTCTTCATAGGAGACATCGTAAGCATGGCCAGAGGGAGGGAGTTTTTCAGCCAAAAAGAACGAAGGAAGCCGATCCTGCGCCGGACCGAACCCGGCGATTTGATTGAATCGATGCTCTGTTCGCAAAACGCTCCTTCCCCACTCCATGACCTTCTCACCTGTCCAATCCTCGCCCGTAAATCCGCTCATCAGTCCCGCGAGAAATTTATCATTAGCTGGGTCGGAGCCCGTCATAATGCAGATACCCAGGGTGTCCAGAGCCGCTACAATCGTCTGTATTGCAATGGACAGGCCAATCTGCCCTTCAGGTTTGGTGCAATCGATACCGCCCCTCCCTGGCAGGCAATTGGCCGCAGTATGATCCGCTCCCATGGGAGTCAAAATGTAGGTCGTCCCCGTTCCCTTGAGTCCCCGAGGATCATAGGCAGGAATGGCCTGCCCCTTGACAGCAGGAATTCTGGTGACGCCTAAGACCCTTCCTGCAGTCGCTGCCCCATTTCCGAGAACCCTTCCGATCAGGGAGCCCTTTCCGATCTCGGCGATCATTCTCATGGCCGCTTCAACGTCTCCAAAGGGAATGACCCCTGCTTCCATGGCGATCCCCAGTGTTACTCCCGTTTCAATGGTATCGATACCGAAATCGTTACACATAAAGTTCATTTTCGCGATGTCATCCAGGGAAGAAATCTCCAGATTGGCCCCCAAAAGTTCAATCGTCTCATACTCCAGACTGGAAACAACACCTTTCCCGTCCTTCCCGGGAAAGATATTTGAACAGCCAATCACGCACCCCCAGCAGCAGGCATGGGAAACCTTCCCTTGCCCTCCTCTCTCGGAGATGACATCATGGATGGTCTCTCCGCAGATCTCTGTGGCCTGCTCAAACTTACCCCGCGAGAAATTTCGGGTGGGTAAGCCTCCCACACTGCAAACCGGATTAAGCACACTGGCAGTTCCGTAGTTTCGCAGCACCTTCTTCGTATCAACGAGATACTTCACGAATTCTTTGCAGGCTTCGCGGAATTTCTTCGGATTCCGGGGCACGACCCATGAGGTTGCTGAATCGTCAACAATAATGGCTTTGACTCCCTTTGACGAAAGCAGAGCCCCCAGCCCTCCACGGGCTGCCTGACGGGTAGGGATTCCATCCAGATCACTGACGGCAATGGTCGAATTCAGAAATCTCCGTTCGCCGGCTGGGCCTACTGTAATGGTGGCACAGCTCGTGCCAAATTTTCCCCTCAGTCTCTTCACACATTCGTAATTGGCAAGCCCCTGGTACTCCTCTCCGGACAAGAGTTGAACCCCATCTTTGTTGATCTGAACAACAGAGCCCTGTTGATTTGGTTCTCCCTCAAAGATGAGGGCCTTCACTCCCAACCTTGCCAGCTTCTGAGCTGCCAGTCCCCCGGAATTCGATTCCTTGATGGTTCCCGTCAAAGGGCTTTTCCCTCCGAAAGAAAGTCTTCCAGAGCAGGGAGCAAGGGTTCCACCCAAAACCCCTGGGGCCACAATACACTTATTCCCTGAGGACAGGGGATCAATTCCCGGATCAATCTCGTTAAGCAAGATCGTATCCGACAGTCCCCTTCCTCCCAAATACCGAAAGGCCTCGGGGACTTCCTCCGCGGAAACCTTTTTACGGCTAATATCAATGCGATAGATTCTTTCCATAGCTCTCCCTCGCAACCGAACCGCCTTTCATGCCAACAGAATCATTCCGCATCTCCGGTCCGTTTTCAAGAAGATAATCAGGACACGACCCGGATTGATGGCCCTTAGATTCTTAGGCAAGAAGTCTGAGAATTTGTCTCTAACACTCTCAGATGTATTCCCAAAGAAATCTCTCCTCCCCTCGCGGGAGGAGATTAAGAGGAGGGGGGACCGAAATGATGTTGTCCACCCCCACCTTGACCCTCCCCCATCGAAGGGGGAGGGAACAAAATTGGGAATTTCAAATATCTTTGGTTACGATTTAGGAGCACTGAATCGAATAGCGGGTGAGAATGCGCAATAAAGACGCATTTCATCTTTACCGTGATTTTCAATGCTATGTTTCTTCCCCTTCGGCATAAAAAGAGTCATTCCCGGGAAGATCTTAACGGGTTCTTTGAGCGACTCGTGGTGAGCGGCTCCTTCTCCTTGCATCACGTAGATAATTTCTTCTGAAGTCTCATGCAGATGCCACGGTAGCATTCCACCTGCAGGAACCTTTGAGATTGCAACTGTCATGTGTTCGCTTCCGTTCTCAGGTGAGATCAAAACAGTGAGGCTTCTACCGGGGAACTGCAGCGGTGGTATCTCCTTTTCATTCACATATTTCATCGTAAACCTCCTTTTCCCTTAATCTTCATCCTTGGTAATATTCTCAAACCGGATAATGGTAGTACCAGTTATTTTTTCCGAGATACTATTCCTTTCCGTTATCCTTGTCAAGCACTTTTTTGAAAGTTTTCTCAAGGACCTTCCTTGACGATGTCAATGGCAACAGAGTGACAGCGGGGGCAGGGGCAACGAATAATGCCTGCATAAGGAGCGGAAGATTGGTTTCATTCCACAGAAGGTTACCGATCGTCTCAAGGAATGCGTAACCCAGACCGTTAAAGCAGCCTCACAAGAAGGGCCTTCTTTGTTGCCTCAATATTCACAGGCATTGTTACCCGCAGGATCGTTCAATTGGAATTTCTTACAAAGGAAAGCCTGATCTATAAGGATTTATTCAGGAACTTAATAAGGCGGTACTTTGAATTAAGCAGGTGATTCCGCAGCAGCCGTTCGGCCTTCAGGGGAGCTCTCGTTTTTAAAGCCTCAAATAATTTCCTATGTTCTTTAATCGATGCCTCCATCTGCCCGGGAGTGAACAAGGACCTAAGATTGAGGCGACTTAATCTGAATCTTACGTTGTCTGTGAACCTTATCAGTTCGTCATTTTCGCTCCAGGTTGTGAATAATGAGTGGAATTCGTTGTTATGTTCATAGAACAGGGTAGGGTCCCACTATTGTTGACAAGGTTTGCAGGCTGTGATATAGCAAGGGAGTTCGCGGCGAAGTTACCGGGCAAAATCTTTTGAGAAGCCTTGGAGATGGACAACAGAACGGAGTCTTGTGGATCCCGCGCTTGGCGGGGGGGGAGGGGGAAAGATATGGAAAAGCTGATCATCACCGTCGCAGTGACAGGGGGGGTAACCACACGGCAACAGAACCCTCATCTACCTCATACTCCCCAGGAGATCGCGAGAGCTGCGGTCGAGAGCTGGAGGGCCGGGGCGGCGATGGTGCATCTTCATGCGAGGAACCCGGTGACTGGCGAATGCGCTCACAAAGGTGATCTCTTCAAAGAAGCAATCCGGATCATCCGACAGGAATGCGACCTGATTATTAACACCTCCACCGGAGCGGGGCCCGGGGTCTCTCTTGAAGAGCGGATCGCGATTATCCCCGAACTCTCCGCCGATCCCGGGCTGAAACCGGAGATAGCCTCATTAAACTGCGGATCTCTCAACTTCGGTATGTTGAACCGGAAGAAGAGGGAGTTTGTGCTGAATGATATTCAGATGAATCCCTGGAGCAGCATGCTCCATTTCGCGGATACCATGAAACAACACGGCGTGAAACCGGAGCTTGAGATTTATGATGCTGGGATGATCAATAACGCAATGGTGCTCCATTCCATTGGTGCATTGAAAGAACCGCTCCACTTTTCGTTCGTGCTTGGAGTTTTGGGTGGAATGCAGGCGACCATCGACAATCTCGTCTTTCTGAAGAATTCCATTCCCCGTGACGCCACTTGGTCCCTCATTGCGATTGGCCTCAGCATCTATACCCTGGGCCCTGCCGCAATCGGTGCAGGGGGACATGTGAGGGTAGGATTTGAAGATTGTATCCATATTGCGAAAGGGGTCCTGGCAGACAGCAATGGGCAGATGGTGGCGAAGATGAGGCATATTGCCGAGGAGATGGGGAGGGAAGTTGCATCGCCCGCAGAAGCAAGAAAGATACTCAGCCTGTAAGTCTGCAGGTGTACGTTAGCGAATGAACGATAAGCAAGATCATTAAAGGAGAGCCATGACGGATATTCGGAACGTAGCTGTAATCGGCTCGGGCCTGATGGGGCATGGCATTGCCCAGGTTTTTTCCCGGGGTGGATGCCAGGTGAAAATGCACGACGTGGACGAAGCGTTTCTTTCAAGAGCGATGACAAGAATTCGATCAAACCTGAGAACGCTGGCAGAGAGGGGACTCGAAAAAGAGAGCGAAATCGAACCCGTCTTATCCAGGATAACGGGAACCACAAACCTCCAGGATGCTGTGGCAGATGCCGACTTTGTAACCGAGGCCATCCCCGAGGATTTGAAGATGAAAATGGAGTTATTCGATTTACTCGAGTCCATGGCTCCCGGGGATTCGATTCTCGCCAGCAACACGTCGATGCTCAAAATCAGCGACATAGGAAGAAGGATAAAGAATAGGACAAGGATTCTCGTGACGCACTGGTTTAACCCGCCGCACTTGATTCCCGTGGTCGAGGTGGTAAAAGGGCCGGACACGAGCCAGGAGACAGTTGAGAGGACCATTCGTTTCCTGGCCAAGATGAAAAAGGAGCCCGTGCGAGTATTGAAAGAGGTGCCAGGCCATCTTGTCAATCGGATACAGTTTGCTCTCAACAGGGAAACGCTCAGCCTTTTTGAACAGGGGGTGGCAACGGCAGAAGAAATCGACAAAGCCGTATCGGGAAGCATAGCATTGCGCCTGGCTGCCAGCGGTCCCCTCAGGACCATCGACATAAACGGGATCGAACTCTTCTATTACGGGATGAGGGAAATGTATCGGTTTTTGGATAATTCACCCGCACCCCAGGACATTTTGAGGCAAAAGATAGAAAAAGGCGAGGTGGGAAGGAGATCTGGAAAGGGATTCTTCGAGTATGAAGTGACCGGACCGGTGACCTCCCTTGAAGTGGAGAGGGACAAGAATCTGATGCAGTTGCTGAAGGCCTTCTATCCGAAAGATTAGGGAGGTGCGTTTTCCCATGGCAGTTTTGATTACGGGTGGTTCAGGATTCATCGGCTCGCTGCTGGTTAGAGAACTCCTTAATCAGGGCGGGAAAGTTGTCGTCTTCGATATTCAAACTCCTGAAAAGCCCATCTCAGACGGCCACCCCAACGTCTTCTACCAGAAGGGAAATATAACCAACCTTCCGGAAGTGCTCAATGTCGTTCGGGACCATGGGATCGACCGCATTTTTCATTTGGCTGCCATGCTCAGCTTGCCTTCGGAAATGAATCCCTGGGCGTCGATCAACGTAAATGCCATCGGCACCTATCACGTTTTGGAAGCGGCCCGCCTCTTCAAGGTAGATCAGGTACTTCTCACCAGCAGCGTGGCTGTCTATCTCAACGGCCCCGATCCGGATACCGTCGTTACCGAAGAGACCGCACTGAGGCCGCGGGTAATCTACGGGGTGACAAAGGTATTTGGCGAGCTTCTGGGACTTTACTACGAGAGCAAATTTGGTGTCGACGTGCGTGTCATCAGGTTGCCGCAGCTCATCGGGCCCTGGGCGGACACGCCTGGATTCGGGCAGTACTATTCGAAGATGATCGAGTCAGCAATCCTGGGTGTGCCCTATGAGGTCAATGTTTCCGAAGATACGACAGCTCCTGTTCTCTATGTAAAGGATGCGGTGAGGGGCCTGCTCAGGCTGTCAGAGGCTCCGAAGGAAAGAGTCGCCACGCGCATCGGAAAAAACTTTGGGGTTCAGGAGGAGGCGGTACCCTTTTTTCCCCTGCCATCAAAGCTACATGGCTCTGGCCTCTACCACGAAGGGCTTCAACCCGTTAGTGTGCGCCGCCCTTCGCTATGCACGCCAACTCTCCAGGCTACAACTCTCCTCTGGCTGACATTCTATTTTAGCGAAAAGATCATCCTTTTGATCTTCATCTTTTTTCTCACCTGGCCCTCGGCTTCCATGTACAGAAGGTGGGCGAAGCAATCTCTGACCGCGAGGAATTTCAGTATAATAGGCAGTGCCTCCCAATCTTTGGACGGCGACATACTCGGCGATAGTTCTGCTGCGACTTGGAAACTGTCCATACTCCCGTACGCCAAAACGGCAGCGATACTCTCGTTCCGGGCTCGGTAGTGAGCCTTGAGCTGCTCGGTTTTTCGTTTGAGATTGGTGAATACATTGCTATGACCGGGAAGGACCCTCCTCGGGTTGAGCCGTTCAAGACCTTCAAAACTGGTAAGCTGGCCCAGGAGAGGATTATCCGTCTCAGAGAAGAATTGGACCACGGGAGAGAATACGTCCCCTGAGATGAGGATTCCCATATCAGATTGGTAGAGGCAAGCGTGACCAGGACTGTGACCCGGCGTTACAATGCACTTAAAAACTCGGCCGCCCTTCTCAAGTACATCGCCGTCTTCCAGGTAGCGGAAGGGCCACGGATTCCGGGCTCGATATTCTTCTCCCAGCATCTCTGAAAGGACCTGCGCCGGGTTGTTCTCCGGAAACCCTACCACTTCGAGAAACCGGGACAGGATCGGCTGGATGGCTCGTGACGCGATCTTCTCTATAACTGCCGCTTCGACCCTGTTGATGTAGATTGCCGAACCGTTTCTCATGATTTTGGAGATGAGGCCGAAGTGGTCAAGATGGTGGTGGGTTATGAAGAAATCTGTTTTCTCGAGGTTAACCCCTATCTCGTAAAGCCCAGCCGCAACCGCACCAAAGCACAAGCTGTGAGCCATTCCAGGATCTACGACCAAACTCCGCTTTTTATCGGTAAGGACATAGCAGTTCATCGATCCTACAACTGGTAATGGGAGGGGAACCTCGATTTTATAGATGCCCTCCAACACTGCCTCAATCATCTTTCTGTCACCTTCAACAGCTCAGCAGAAAACGTATGCTTCCTTTGGGCTTTTTATCGTACGATATTACCTATGACGGAATTCTTTCGCCTTCTCCTTTAGAACCGGAACGATCTTAAAGAGGTCTCCGACGATGCCATACTGGGCCACATTGAATATCGGGGCCTTGGGGTCTTTATTAATGGCGATGATCGTTCCAGCGCCTTTCATCCCTGCGATGTGCTGAAACGCTCCGCTGATGCCGACGGCAATATAGACCTTCGGTTTCACGGTCTTCCCCGACGTCCCGACCTGGCATGCCTTGGGAAGCCACTTCTTGTCCACCACCGGCCGCGAACAGGAGAGAGCGCCCCCGAGCGCCTCAGCCAGCT
>Ga0209777_10003152_pt1 | contig 20813 bp, 24 predicted proteins | sample FrelakmetHBP12HB_FD_187147 | JGI IMG/M metagenome (GOLD analysis project Ga0209777, IMG submission 187147) | Freshwater lake sediment microbial communities from the University of Notre Dame, USA, for methane emissions studies -HBP12 HB (SPAdes)... | ecosystem: Environmental > Aquatic >...
TTGATGCGACGAAGTCTCGTTCGCAGACGTTCTTTGATGAGAAGAGAGTGCATGTGGATATGACGGAACCGTTCTGTTCCACGCTGCGAGAAGCATTGTTGCAAAGCTGTGAAAAAATCAGAGATGTTACGTTTCATGAGAAAGGTGTGTATCTTGTTACCGAGGGCCCTCGTTTAGAAACCGCTGCAGAAATCAAATTGTATTCTATGGTTGCTGATATTGTTGGTATGACCATGGTTCCAGAGGTTGTCTTGGCTAGAGAGAAAGGGATTTGTTTTGCTTCCCTTTGTCTGGTATGTAACATGGCTGCTGGCCTGCAGAATAGGTTGACTGCCGATGAGATCACATCAGTCTACAAGAAGAAAGAGCCGGTGATTTCTAAAGTATTGCAATTGACGATTGAGTCTTTTGACCAGAAACGGTCTTGTCATTGTCCTGTCGATGTCTCCAAGGCAACATTATGAAACAGTACGAGTTAATTGAACATACTGCCGATGTCGGTGTGAAAGCCTATGGAAAAACCGTTGCACAGGCTTTTGAGCATGCGGCAGAGGCGATGTTTGATATTATTACTGATGAATCAACGATCGACCCTATTGGTGAATATGGTATCCTGTTGGAAGCCCCTGACCAGGAGCAGTTGTTAGTTGATTGGCTCTCAAAACTCCTTTTTTTAAATGGCGCAGAAAATCTTGTTTTTGGGAAATTCCAGGTAACCATTGATGCAAATCGTCTCTCCGCCCATGTCTTTGGTGAAAAGTACAATAAGAAGAAGCACAAGATGGGTGTAGAGATTAAAGCAGTCACCTATCATATGCTACAGGTCAATAAGAAAGGTCCGATCTTTGTGCAGGTGTTGTTTGATATCTAAGAAAAAAAGCGTAGGTTAAATAGAACAAAAATGATTTCTTTTTTCATGAGAAAAGGTATGATCGCCTGTGCAAGCATGATATGTGGACTGATTCTTCTTTTTGTTGCGTTCCTCGGACCATGGTATACAATCAGTGGTAGCGGATTACTTGAAGCGAATTATAACGTCAGGTTGTATCTAACAAGAATGGAAATCCAAGGAACATTCTCGGGCCAGGATATTTCACTGTCAATGGGGTACGCAGAAGCAAAATTAAACACACCAAACACCGATGTGAACATGGAGAGTTTCACGGCAATCAACACAGCGATGTATCTCACGCTTCTTGCCATGGTGACCGCTCTTATTACAATAATTTGTATGGCTGCATTTGTTTTTAACAAGGGAAAACCAAACACAATGAAACTGTTGGGCGGTCTGTTTGGACTTCTGACGTTTTTCCTTGCGTTGGTACCTGCCCTGTATTTCATGTCCACAGGGTTTGTAGAAAATAGCAGCGGATTTTGGTTCAGTCAATCTGCTCTTGGCGTGCATTTATCTGGTAGTCCTGGTTACGCATGGTACCTGATGATCGCCGTGGCGATTATTGCCGTGATTTCAGTGGTTGCGATACTCATTAAAAAAATCGTTCCTGAAGGGGCTTCATCTGAAAAACTCCCGCCCTCAACAAATTAATGGAAAGAAGAGATAGAGTGATAGACCGCTGTGAATGGTTTCAACGACCCTTCCTTTTTATTTAAATACTCAGACGGCGGTTCACGGTTTAGGAAGCATCTACCGGACGGGAAGCCTTCCTAGTTGAAGCTTGTTTCTTTTTACCGGATCCCACCGTCCGGTTCTCCTCACCAAAATTTGATAATATGAAATATATATAGAAGCATAAGATAGAAACAAAAATGTCAGTGTTTTAAGGATATGTTCTTAAAGAAGTTATTATTATAAATCAGTAGGCGAAGGTAAAGGTTATGCGAAAAATAGCATTATTTCTAATCTCTTTAATGATGATCAGCATAACACAAACTGTTCTTGTTATTGCCATACCAGGACAAACTACAATAACCAGTAATAAAAACAGTTACACTCAATACGAAATGGTAACAGTTACATTAAAAGCAAATTCTATGGACCTTCCAATTGGCCACTTCTTAGCGTGGACATGTTATGATAGCGAGGGTAGTGCAGATTATGCATATCCAGAAACTATTTTATCTGCTCATCTAATATCTGGAACTTTGTACGAAGCAACATTTGATTTCCAAGTAGCAAAAGGAAACAAATATGTCTACATCCAGGCAAAAGCAATTGATACTCAATCAAGTGCTGGTCCAGGAGCTACTGCAATTGTTTATGTTACTCAACAAGTATCCCCTGGAGGTAACGAATCGAATTCAGATAATACTCTAAATCAACAGAATAATCAGCAGAGTGACAATTCATCACTATTTATTATTGGGTTTCTAATTGTAATTATTCTATTGATAATTATTATTGTGATGATAACTGTAAAAAAGAAAAAATAATTAATAATCTGTTCAAATTGTAGGTAGAGGCAAAGGTTATGAAAAAACAATTAGTAATCATAGCAATCATTGCCATTCTTGTTAGTGTTGGGTTGAGTGGATGCACGAGTAATCCTGTAGACACTGAGAAAAATAAGCTTGTTGGTACATGGAGCTTTTCTGATGGTTCCATAATAACATTTTTTTCCAATGGAACCTTTATAGATAGGGCGGGTCATGGAACATGGGAGTTAAAAAATGGGAAATTCGTTTCTAATGAACATAATATAACTCATGTATATAATTATTCATTTTCAAACAATGATAAAACTTTTACCTTAACAGCCGTCAGTAATACTAGCTATATGATTTTGACAAAACAATAGAGAAAGTATACGTTTATTAGGAAGAAATTGATATAAACTGTAATTATTATTGATTCAATAAATAATTTAAAGTCAACGGAAAAGGATGGTGGAAATCTTGACGAAAAGCAGTAAAGAAACAATGATGAAGGATGAAACGAAAGTATTGGATGTTTTAGAGCAACATGCAAAGGAAACCGTCGATGAGATTGCGAAGAGAAGCGGTGTCTCCCGCCAGAAAATCTGGAGAATCATCAGACGTTTGGAAGAGAATAAAATAATTTGGGGATATTCTGCTATAGCAGATGGAACATTAAGGGATTTTAAGCATTACGTCCTGCTGGTAAAGAGAAACACAGTCCCCTTTGATGCATCTTTCAAAAAAGAACTTATTTTTGATAAACTCGATGATTACCTTCCGGGCTTAGTGAAAATTGAGAATATCTACTTAACTCATGGAAGTTTCGATGGAGTTATCACCTTTTACACTTCTGATCTTATGAATGCAAAAAAATTTATCCAAAAAATATCCAAAAAAATCGGTAAATATTTTGAAGAGTACCTTCTCCTTGAGACTCTTTTTCCGATGCGAAAACAGGGGGTAAAGAATCCTCAAATGAACAAATTAGTTGAATACTTTTAACACAGGTTAAATGGAGAAATAATATTTGCCTCACGTTACGTGTGTTAAAACCGTGTTAATATATCTCCGATGATGTTCTGACAATGATTCGCACAAAACATGAGTTAACTTTATATAATTCAAGATTTACTATAACATAAGATTCCCCTTTTAGACTTAAAGAACTATTAACAGACAGATAATAACTCTTATATAAGAGGTTTTTATACCGAGGCAATACAAATAGGTGAAATCATGAATAAAAACAAAATTTCTGAAGAGATGACCATAAAGGAAGTAATTGATACCTACCCGGAGACTGCGATGGTGTTCATGAAATACAATATCGGCTGCATCGGCTGTCTTGCTGCGTCCTTTGAAAAAGTGAAGGAGATCGCAACAGTCCATGGCATCGACATCAAAGCATTGGTAAAAGATTTGAATCTAGCAGTCCAGAAAAAATAATCCTCGAGAGCAGTATTGACGAGACTTCCCACCATGTTTTATTGTTTTATTCCTCTGTAATATTTACTCGTTTCTTGTTCATCCCAGTTTCTCATTGCGGGTTTTCTTTTTTCGCTTCTGTACAAGTTCCCCGAGAAATACACGCAACACGTTCGGATACTCGCTTGGTATTTTCCCGCTGCCATACCCGATCTTGCTGATTTTCATAGGTGGCATTTCACCAAAATTTTGCACAAGAGTCGCGATAATTGCCGCACCGGTTGGTGTGACCAATTCCTGTTTCCTATCAACGGAGTAGACAGGAATCCCTTTGAGGAGTTCAACGGTTGCCGGGGCAGGCAACGGAAGGATTCCGTGGTCACATGAGACAAACCCATGACCAAGGGGGAGCGGGGAACAATAAATCTTTTCGATACCAAGCTTGGTAATCCCGATGACAGACCCGATGATATCAACAATGGAATCAACCGCACCTACTTCATGAAAATGTACTTTTTCAATATCAACTCTGTGTATTTTTGCTTCTGCTTTCCCCAGGTTATAAAAGATGTTTTGACTGTGTTTCTTCACCTCTGGATCTAAGGTGCTGTGTTTGAGAAGCTCGATGATATCAGAGAGACTTCGATGATGCTGCTCCTCATGGACAGCAACTATGACATCCATCGCAGCAATGTGGTTGCACTCGACTGATTGTACCGAAATATCGTACCCACTGAGAGGCAGTTTTTTTAACTCGTTTTTTAAAAATGTTACATCAACTCCCAGATCAATGAGAGAACCTAGAATCATATCTCCGGCAATACCGGAGAAACAATCAAAGTATGCGATCGTCATTGTTCCTCACCTGTTGATAAGACTAGCGAAATACCCGGCGCCAAACCCGTTGTCAATATTGACGACCACGACGCCTTCTGCGCAACAATTCAACATCGTCAGTAAGGGTGCTATCCCCTTGAAACTAGCACCATATCCGACACTGGTCGGAACCGCGATCACTGGTTTGGAAGCAAGACCACCAACAATGCTTGCAAGGGCACCTTCCATTCCTGCGATCACGATGATAACATTGGCATGAAAGATTTTTTCTTTAATATCGAACAGGCGATGGACGCCAGCGACACCCACGTCATAGACTTTTTCTACCTTGTTTCCCATGAGTTCCGCGGTGACTACTGCTTCTTCTGCAATAGGGATATCAGAGGTTCCTGCGGTAAGAATCAGGATTTTTCCTTTCTTTTGTTTTGGTGGGTATCGTATGATGACAATGGTTTTTGCTGATTCATTGTACGTGGCATCTTCATACAATTTCTTTACTGAAGCATAGACGTTTTTGTTTGCTTTTGTGAGAAGGATATTTTGGTCTTTTGGCAATTTTTTAAGAATCTGAGAAATCTGAGAGATGGTTTTTCCTTGGCAGAAAATCGTCTCAGGAAATCCTTTCCTGACTTCCCGATGCGTATCGATTTTTGCGAACTTTAAATCCTCGTAGGGTAACGATTTCAGTTTTTGTAAAACAGTTGAAAGATCAACTTTCCCTGCCTTGTAGTCTTGTAAGAGTTTTTTCATTTGTCGAGCACCTCGTTTAAACTCCCGGTTCTGTATCCTTCAAGATCAAGTGTGATGTAGGTAAAACCCAGTGTTTTAAAACGTTTTATAATCTTTTGCGCAAGCGCAACGATAGTGGGGATTTCATCAATTGGTACCTCGATTCGTGCGATGTGGTCATGGTATCGGACTCGACATTGTCTGATCCCGAGCGAAAACAGGTACTCCTCAGCGGTTTCTACTTGTTTGAGTCGTTCTTTGGTGATCTTCATCCCATACGGTATTCGTGAGGCAAGACATGCGAACGCTGGTTTTTCTGAGGATTTCAGATGTAAAGTGGAGGAAAGCTGTCTGATTTCATGTTTGGTCAGTCCCACCTCTTTCAGTGGGCTTCTTACTCCTAGTTCGTTTCGTGCGCGAGCCCCAGGCCGATAGTCAAGTGTGTCATCAGCGTTCGATCCATCAAGGACTACGTTCAGATGGTGTGCATCGGCAATCTGCATTATTTTTTTAAATAATTCTTTTTTACAGTAGTAACAACGGTCAGAGGGATTGTCTGAAAACTCTGGTATATCAAGCTCCTCAGAATGTATGATAACATGAGGGATTCCTATTTCCTGTGCATACCGTTTCGCATCCTCCAGTTCCCGTTGCGGGTAGGTTGAGGATGTAGCGGTGACTGCAAGGGAATTATCTCCCAGGGCATCATAGGCGACCTTAATCAAAAAAGTACTATCCACTCCACCAGAATACGCTATCGCACAACTCTTCATGTTCTTCAGCAGCTGTTGAAGTTGCCTCAATTTCTCGTGTGATGGTACTTTCACAGGAGAAACAAGAAAAGCATCAGCTATATAATGATTGTCTGAGCGTTTTATTTGAACAACTGGTTTAGCTTCTGTTGTTTCCGCTTCTTCCAGTTCCCCTTATGGTACGCATAGCTGACCAAGAGCGGAAACGTGATGGTTGCCTCACCGTATACCATCTGCTCATAGCCGATGTCGACCTTCCCCCAGGAGTTCGCCTCTTTCAGTGTCGAACCAGATAGTGCACCGTCGCGTTCATCTGCCACCGTGAGCTGTATCGCGTACTTGTGCATGGGCGCATTGATACCAAGGATATCAGCGGCAACAACTGTGTCTTGCACGAAGTTCTTCGGCACCCCACCACCAATCATAACCAATCCGGTTTGTTTGGTGTGCACCTTCAGTTCTGTCAGATCTCTGAAATCCTTTACCGAATCGATCGTCAGATAGTTAGTCTTCCGTTCATGCTGATGGAACACCAGTCCGAACCCGGCACTGGAATCAGTGAATGCTGGGCAGAAAATCGGGACCTCATGTTTAAAGGCCTCAAGGACGAACGAGTCAGGGTTCTTCCCGTTCTTGTCAAGGTACCGCCCCATCTCGTAGATGAACTCCCGGGATGAATACGGACGGGGTGGAAGACCATCAGCAATCTGCTTTGTTGTCATATCACAGATGCGGAGATCATCTTCATCAATAAAGGTATCATAAATCCGGTCAACATGTATCTTTTGAAGCTTGGAGTCATCGACCCGTATCTCTCCGCGGTAATGCTTAAACCCGAGTCCTTCGAAGAAATCCTGGTCCACAACAACCGCACCGGTCGAGACGATTGCATCGACCATGCTCTGACGGATCATGTCAATAATAACGTTCTTCAACCCGGCACTGACCAACGAACCAGCGAGACAGAGGATGACGGAACAGTCCTTATCCGCAAGCATCGTATCATAGATCTTGCAGGCGTTCGCTAGGTTCCGTGACTGGAACGCCATATGGTCGAAGGCATCAATCAACGGGATTGCATTGAACGTCTTGATGTCAATATGTCGGATTGGTTCTGTGAGCAATTCTTTCTTTTCGTATTTCATTCTGATGACCATCAGATGGTAAGTCATCTGAGTTTTTCTTATTTTCGACGATGAAAATAAAAAAACACTCGCACAACGTATATCTATATTTTTAGTAAGTTCCCATCACCCTTTTGATTTTCTCTTCGAGGACGTTTCGGTCCCAGAGTTCCACGTTGCATCGTGCTGTGAGTTGTTTCGCTGGTGTGGTGAAGTTGGAGTTGGTGATTACCAGTGCTGCATCGCATCCATAAAAAAGTTTTGCGGAGGTTGCTTGTTGCACTGCTTTGTTTCCCACGGGTTTCTTAAAGCGTTTCACTTGACACGCGATCTTCTCACCAGGTCGTTCCAGGAGGAAATCTAAGCCTTGTTCATGGCTTTTTTTCTTTTTTTCAACTCGATATCCCTGTTTTGTAAACAGAGTGACAAGGAAATCTTCGAATTCATAGCCGGTCATGGTATCAATATCAGAGAATGTCGTTGATTTTTGTAAGGATTGTTCAAATCGTTTCAGTTCTCGGGCTCTGCTCCGGTCATGGCAGAGTCGGTCGACGTCACAGATATAGTACGTAAACCCCTGTTCAAGGAGTAATTTTGATAACAATTCCATCTCCGGAAAGAGTGGTTTTTCGTAATGATCGAGGAACACATCGACGTATTGTTCTGGGGTTGTTGGGTGTTTTGAGAGAATGAGTTTCTTAAACTGTTGATATGTTTTGATCGTCTCTATTTCTTCGATTTGATTTTTTATACTGATGAGGAGGATTGGTAAGGCACCGTGAATGAGACGAATATGGTATTTTGTATTGAGATATTTCTGGAGCATCCCTTGGTCTTCAGAGAGATCATTTTTGTTTTTTTTTTGGACATAGTTCACAACGCTTTGGAGTGATCCTGATTTTTTCAAGATTTGTAATAACATTGTATCGCGTCATCATGCTTTCCAGCAAGAAAACACGTGTTTCCTTGTTGTACCCATGATTCAACAGTTTTTTTCATAGTTGTTCTCTGTTCTTTTCTCTGTTGTTTAGTGAAGAACAAGATTTATCCTTATTAGTCTTTACATCAAGAGTCTTTGTGGAACCGAAGAAAAGCTGGATTGTTTTTTAGGAGACATTCTTCAGAAATCATTTTGTGAAGAATGGGAGATTTATCAGGAAAAAATAGCTATTATGAACAAAAAGAGGTTATTCAGGGGGGCATCGTTCGGAATGATATTCATCCGTCATTCTCTGAAGAATTTTGTTATGAATTTTTTCATTCGGTTCAATATATATTGGTTTTTTACACAACCTACAAAAAACCCAGATAGCCCATTGCTTCTTACCTTCTGCGACTCCATCCTCATGACTTATTTTTTTTCCATTTTTTTCCCCATGGTTATACCCGCGCTGGTATGTGCCATCAAAGTCCTTTGCTAATCCTAATAGAGCCATGCGCACGAGGTTAGAGACACTATCATTGCTTTGTACGGTCATCTGTATTATCTTTTCTTTTTCCTCTTTTGTCATACGAAATGTTATTGTCGGATTGTTTTCTTCATACTTTATTTGACTCGGATATTTCTTTCTCGTAGTCTCAACTTCCTATTACGTTTACTATATAGTAATCTATACAATATACGCTACAGTTTTCATATATAGTTTTCTGTAGGAGGTTAGCTGCGTGATTTACCCTTAGTAATAATCTGGCCTGCCTAGGAACAGTACCTAACCACTATTTGCTGCTGTTTTTACTCATTCTTAATGAAAAAATTTCCTAAGAAATAATTATCTCATTAATCTTTATTTACCACTCGATGATGTTTTCAACTACTCTTTTTTAGTACCTGCTAGAAAATAGTCATACCAGCCCCAAAGTCAATCAGAATACCGCTTTCTAAATCGTTCTGAAAAAAATAATCCTACGGCGAAACTCGGAATATTATAGAAATTCCGAGACAAGATATCCCTTTGAGAATAATCATGGGGCATTATGCTTTAAATAAAGTAGTAGAAAGTATAAATAGGTAAGAGAATTTAATAAATCAGTTTTTTTCTTTAATTGTTACTTTGCATTTTCAAGTAATACGATTATAACAATTTCATCTTGATTCTTTTTTTCATCTATCCTTTCTTTGAGTAGAAGGACAAACAAAAAGATTATATTCGTGCTAACTATTATCAAGCAAAGGACATGTGAAATCTATGAGAGAAGAAAAAAACTAAACATTGGAATGTTTTTTTTCAACAAAACGTAATGAGACAGAGTTCATACAGTATCGTTTACCAGTAGGTAGTGGACTATCATCAAAGACATGGCCAAGATGCCCTCCACACTGTGCACATACCACTTCAGTACGATTCATAAAAAGACTGTTATCCGATTTTAACACGACAGCATCAGGCGCAACTATTACAGAAAAACTCGGCCATCCACTTCCTGAATCAAATTTCGTTTTAGAGGAAAACAAAAGGTTTCCGCATCCAGCGCAGACATACGTCCCTTCAGCAGTCTGATGAACATATTTTCCGCTGAATGGAGGTTCAGTCCCTTTCTTACGGAGCACCTTAAATTCTTCAGGTGTGAGAATCTTTTTCCATTCATCCTCAGATTTTTTCACCTTTGTATTTTTCAAAGAAATCACCTATTAGAAAAGAAAATCCGTTCTTCTATATAAACATCCTGTTAGTTCATGTTCATTTTCTGTTCGTAACATTTAAACCATCTCCTCCTGTATCCGGTCTCAATTATGCATGAATGGGCACTAGCTGAATCCATCGTCATGGCCACGGTCGAAGAAGCACGAAAAGAAAAACTCAAAACAATCACCCAGGTCACAGTATATATCGGCGAACTTCAGCAAATAGAAAAAGAAATCTTCCTCTTTGCGCTCAATGAATTAAGCAAATCACAGAAACCACCCATAAAAAAAGACGCATTTGTACTGAAAACAGACAAAAGCACACTTACCTGTAAAAACTGCGGGGAACACTGGAAATACGCTGACGTGAAGAAGAAACTCAACAAAACAGAATCAGAATCGATCCATTTCATCCCTGAGGTCATATTCGTCCATGCCCGATGCCCCCACTGCGGAAGCCCTGATTTTGAGATCACCAAAGGACGAGGGGTGACGCTCTCCTCCATCAAAGGAGTACGATGACCATGGAGCCACGCACCAGCGTCATCGAGAAACGTCTGAAAAACATCAACAGAATCATCGCGGTTGCAAGCGGAAAAGGCGGGGTTGGAAAAAGCATGGTTGCCTCAACCCTTGCACTCCATCTCTCCCAGAATGGCTACCGAGTGGGACTCTTGGATCTGGACTTGTACGGACCATCCTCCCATATCATCCTCGGAGTAAAAAACAAATTCCCAAGAGAGGAAAAAGGGATCATCCCACCAACGATCCATGGGATCTCTTTCATGTCTATTGTGTATTTCACAGAAGAAAAACCATCCCCATTCCGAGGAATTGACATCTCCAACATCATCCTGGAGCTGCTGGCGATCACCCAATGGGGACGCCTTGATTTCCTGATCATTGACATGCCACCAGGGATTGGCGATGAGACCCTTGATGTCATCCGATATATGAAGAGCAGCGAGTTTTTGGTGGTGACGACTCCTTCAAAGGTGGCGATGGGAGCGGTCAGTAAACTTCTCACCATGTTGATAGAACTGAAAAAACCAGTACTTGGCGTCATAGAAAACATGACGATGACAGATTCTTCGTTTATCAAACAAGAAGTAAAAAGATTACAGGTACGATATCTAGGAAAAATCCATTTTGATCAAACCTTGGAAGAATCCATCGGAAACCCAGACGCCTTATCAGAAACACAGGTGATGAAAGACCTCAGGCTGATTCTGAAGAAAATAAAACTGTAAACTAAAACTATCTCAGATTAGTTTTGTGTATGGAGTATATACCCTCGTGCTTCCCCTACAGTGAATAGCGACCCTGTAACACAAATCAGATCTTTTTGTCGGGCAATACGTTTCGCATAATCAATTGCCTGAGGAATCGAGTCTTCAACAAAAACTGTTTTGTCAACGTCGACAGCGGTAATCATCTCCTTTAGCACCGAGGGATCAGCTGCACGAGGATTTCCAGATTTCGTGACAATAATCACATCAGAGATCGGCACGATCGTCGACACCAGGGTCTTCAGATCCTTATCCTTCAACACCCCAAGAACAACGACAAAACGATGATTTGAAAAATCCTCCTGTAATGTTCTAACAAGCATACTCATCCCCGCAGGGTTATGCGCACCATCAAGCAGGATCAAGGGTTCCGCTGAGATGATTTCCATCCGCCCAGGATGCGTTGCTGCCTTAATTCCATCCTGGATTTCACTATCAGTGAGATACACGCCACCCATCTGCAGCTGTTCAATCGCTGCGACAGCGAGCGTAATGTTTTCACCCTGATGCCAACCAAGCATCGAGGTCTTTATGGTATAGTCTTTAAAGGAACCCTGAACAATAAATTCCTGGTACTCCCCCTCAGAGGATGTTCGTGTCCACATGGTAGGGTCAATCCATGTAACCGGCGCGTTCCGCTGCTGTGCGACCTGCTCAATAACTACCCGTGCTTCTTGCACCGCTCCACAGACGACCGGGACATGATCCTTGATGATTCCTGCTTTCTCAGATGCGATCAATCCAATATCCTTCCCAAGAATATCCGTATGTTCCAGTGAAATATTCGTGATAACAGACACCAGTGGATTGACTACGTTCGTAGCATCAAATCGACCACCAAGACCGACCTCCACAACCGCGTAATCAACTGAACAATTCTTGAAATGCAGAAATGCAAGCGCAGTCACGATTTCAAAAAACGTCGGCGAGTTGTCCTGTTTTTTCATCGCCTCGACAACGGGTCTGACATGGGACACAAGGCATGCGAAATCTTCCTGTGAAATCTCCTGGTTGTTGACGACGATGCGCTCTGAAAAACGCTCAACATGAGGAGAAAGATACAGACCAACACTGTATCCTGCTTTTTGAAGAATCGAACTGATGTATTTGCAGACGGAGCCTTTCCCATTGGTCCCAGCGACATGAATGACTCGAAGTCCTTGGTGAGGATTTCCAAGCTCCTCAAGAAGAGAGTTTATTCTCTCAAGACCAAAGATCCATCCATACTTATCAAAGTTACATAACCAGTTATAAGCATCTTGAAACGGGATGGTATTAGTATCCTTTAGAGTAGAGCACATCAGGAAGAACCTTGTATTTCATTTTCCATGAATCTCCAGGCAAGATGATGACCTTTCGACCTTCGATGAGCAACCTTTTCTGCGCAAACAGCTGTATCGTCCGAGGGAGAACCTGATGTTCTACCTCAAGAATACGTGCTGCGAGGGCATCACGGTCATCATCAGCATGTACCGTAACTGCAGCCTGAAGAATAATCGGACCGTGATCCATCTCAGTGTCCATGAAATGGGTGGTACACCCAGAGATCTTCACCCCATAGTGCAAGGCGTCCCGCTGCCCATTTGTTCCCTTAAATGATGGGAGGAGCGTGGGGTGAATGTTGATAAGTTTATGATGCCATTTTTTCACAAACGTCGGTGAAAGGAGCCGCATGTATCCTGCACCAACGACAAGCTCTACCTGATGATTGCGAAGAACCGCATCGATTTCATCCTCATGAGCAGTACGATCTTTTCCTTTTGGATCAACAAAAAACCCTGGGATATGATGCGTTTTTGCCCGGTCCAATGCAAACGCGCCTTTCTTGTCGCTGATCACCACAACAACTTCTGCATCGATCATTCCCTTCTCTGATGCATTGATAATGCTCTGCAGGTCAGTCCCAGAACCAGAGGCTAACACACCAACAGAAAGCTTCTTTGGCGTAGTTTTCATAGTTCAGTGATATCCTTTGTTATTTAAAAACTTCTGTGATGACGTCTAAAGGAGCGTTTGTTTTAAATCCGGTTGGAGTACAATGGGTTTTGGTGACGACAAACCCTTTGTTTCGCAATCGTTCAAAGATATGTTCCATGGTCGGTGGCGACTGTTTCAGCAAAGAGGACAGGCCATTGGTCGTATAGAAAAACGGTGGGGCATCTGCCTCTTCTTCAAGGAGGTATAACAGTTTCCAGAGCATGTTTTTTGTGTTCAATTCCTTGGTTGATAAGATGGTTCGTATCTCTTGCAGTACAGGTTTTCTCTGTAACTTCCCAAGCCATAAAGGACCAACCAGAGCAGTGTTTTCCTTTGAGAGGGGGACGTCTTTTGCTGAAATACTAAAAAACTGAGCCATGGACGAATTGGCAGCGTTTTTTCCATTATTTACTTGTATATAAAGTCGTACATAATAATCGGTCGTATAACAGAGCAGCGGCTCGATGCCGCGGTCGTACTTCGCAGCCTCACGACACAGACAACCCAGAAGTATTCTCAACCCTATTTCATGCATCGCGGGAACATGAAGCGGCCAGGCGCCATACCGTCGATAACACACCCGGGGAAACACACCACAGAGCGCTGCGGTATCAGTCGCGGTACACGCAATGATTCCTTTGTTGTAGATGGTTCGTATGGCATTGTCAAAAAAATACACGGGAGAGCCAAACGGATCGATATCAATAGAGTTGTATCGACGCTCTGAAAGGAGTCCATTGAGATCTCGTTGGAACACGGAGATGTTCTGTAACGAGGTTTTTTGAATGTTCTGCTGGATCAATGAGAACGATTGACCATTCCAATCATTCATCGTTACCTCAAAATCCCCGTTCAGTTCATGAGCGAGCCGAATCCCTCTGATCCCGGATGCTGCTAGCCCGTCCAAGATATGAACGTGCTTCGTACTCACATTCAGGAGCCACTGATTGACAAGAATGGAGACATCCCTGTTTAACTCCATGGATGGGTTATAGAACGGCGTCTGATCCCGAGTGCTTGGTCCTTTCGCAGACGTCTTTTTTTTATAAATAAATAGCTCGGTTGTTCCTTCTTTTATAAGATCAGTTGGTTCGTCGGTCATGATTAAAACAAGGGCGGGAGTTTCTCAGCCATGATTTTTTCAATCTTATACGGAAGCAGATTCCTGTTCACCGCGGTCACCTCAAGGATGCGGATATCATCCCGCCTGCGGATATCCTGAAGGAGCGGTGTCCGGGATTTCTTATGCAATGTCACCATAATCGGTTTATCAGAATCAAGCGCCTCAATGACCATCTCACAGAACTTCTCAGAAAGCATCTCCATCTTCCCGATTTCATCGATGACAATAATATCGGTGTCTTCATCGTTGATCGCTTTTTCTATCGCATGGATGCCGACTCGCTCCAGTGCAGCGAGGTCAACGCCGTATTTCCCAACCTTGTCCTTGGAATCCAAGTCAAGACGGGCAAAGACTTCTTTTTCTTTGGTCTGCCAGTCCTCTACATAAAAACCCACCCGTTTTTTTTTTTCAATAAACGGTGTGGTGATCATCCCTTCAAGTTTATAGCCACTTTTTTCAATTTTCTCAATGATTTTGATGAGCGTCTGGGTTTTTCCGACGCTTGGCATGCCTGTAATGCCAATCTTTGGTATATCGTCCATAATAGCAGTATGTAATACAATTTTTGTTTAGATAAGTTTTGGTGAACAAAAACATATTTCCACAGGATGTAGGCCAAAAAAAGGGTGGTTACAGTTGACTCTTATCTGAGAATTCTTTAGGTTCCAGTGATGCTACGCGTTCTTCCAACTTATGTATTTTTTCCCGTAAGTAATCAAGGTCAGCTCAACATGAGAACCATGGTCTGAAGGGAAATGGTTCTTCACGGTAGTACCACGGACTCATGTGACCACCCGGTTCTATTGTAAGAGTATCAATATTGTTTCCAGTTCACACTTTCCTTCAGTTCCTAGATTTTCTTCTTTTTTATATAGAGATAAAACGGTCCGATAACGATGTAGGAGATAAGCGCTGCGAGAAGCAAGAGTGGCGCGATGTTATTATACGTGCTGTCAAGCAGGATGGTAGCAACGATAAAAACAGCGGCAACAAGATCTATTTTCAACCCTGTTTTTGGGAAACGAATCGATGAAATCATCGCAAGCGCGAGGATAACAATAAAGGGGAGAATATACCAGATGTCCAGTTTCAGAAATGAGGTTAACACAAGGAATACCGCACTCGCAGAAGTCGGCAGACCAACAAAGAAATGTTTCTCTTTCAAGAGAGAAAATGATGAGAGACGAATTATGCTACATATCAGTGAAAAAAAAAGCACGACACCAAAAAGGAGATGTAGCAAGAACTGTGGGGCGACAACGTCGTAATAAATCTTGTAGAGAAGAACGAGGGGAGCAACCGACAACGAAATCATATCTGCAATACTTTCGAGATATTCACCCATTTGTCCGTTCCCAATACGCCGGGCAACAATACCATCCAAGCCGTCAGCAAGCAGACCCAGAAGGATAAATGTAGCAGCAAGCTGGAATTGATTGGAAAATACCATGAGGATAGCTAGGAAACCCATTACTACGTTCATGACAGTGATGATATCTGCAGGAGACAGTAGTTTAATCATGGATTTCTGCAATGGTATCTTCTCCAGCTTTTATTTTGTTAGTTACCTGAATCACAAGTGATTTAATTCTTTTTATTGGAAGATAAAGGTCAACACGAGAACCAAGACGGATAAGCCCGATTTTTCCTCCTTTTTTCACCGTATTTCCCTTCGAAACATAAGGGACGATTCGACGTGCAATGGTTCCTGCTATTTGAACAATTTTTATCCACCCGATATCAGTGCGAATAAGCAGAACGACCCGTTCATTTTTTTCAGATTTTTTTTTGAATGCTGGCAGATGAGCTCCTCTGTAATGGGTGATTTCTTCGATGGTTCCATCCAGAGGCATACGATTCACATGCACATTATGAATATTCATAAACGTAGAAATTTGGATACACTCCCCAACCTCGGTATCATGTACGGTGGTTATTTCTCGTATCTTTCCATCAGCAACCGCGACAATACCAGGACCGATAATTCGCTCAGGGTCCCGGAAAAAAACGATTAAAAGAAAAGATATCAAAAGGAAAAACATAGAAACAACATCTAAAAAGATCAGCAAGAATCCTGTCGAGAAGAATGATGCACCGATAAATACAAAGGTTAACGTAAACGATGCTAGAATCCAGGAAAAACCACCGTTAGCGATGCGCATCATGTTTCTTCCCCACTAACCGCCCGATAAAAAGTTCTACAGGTCCTTTTCGTTTCGGTAAATCGATGATACCGACTATCTCATCATACAATTCCGGAACGATTTTAAAGGTGACAAACAACAGGACAATCAGGGCAAGTAATGATCCTACTTTTCCAATCACATTATGGGCAATCTCAAAAGAGACCATGCCACTTCCCACCATGAACACGACACCTGCGTTACGAACCAGATTCAGGAAGTAAATCGGGAAAACAGTTACCAACAATCCGAGAGCCTTTCGTTTCATATTCACGCGCGATAATGCCCCGATCATACCAACAAACAGAACCATGGATTGAATAGCAGTACATGCAAAGATAATGGTCACCGGTATATTGTTGTATATAATAAGGGTCTGATTCCTACTGGCGTTGACTCCGAAGAGATGCAAGAAATCCGTGCTTTGTGCGGCAACAAGCTCGATTAACCAATCCTTCAGGCCAGGGACGATACCATTTTCAATCGTAAAATAGATGATGCCTGCAAGAAACGTACCACCAGCAATCCAATTCAAACAAGAGATATGGTTGTTTCTTTTGAGAGAAAGCCATTCATGATACGCCATGTAGATAAGCACATATACGCCGATGATGCAGACTGCTGCGTTGAAGACATCACCGTCCTCAGAAAAATACAGGAAGCTCGGCATGGTAGCCCAGAAGAACGCAACCATGCCCCATCCGACAATTTTTAATGTACTCGCGGTGTTTTTTCCTTTGAAGAAAAAACCAATGCCGAGGAGGATCAACCCAAGAAATAAGGGGATGAACGAAAGCTGTTTTGCGAGTGAGGACGGTGGGTACAGGAAGAGAACATATCCAAAAATCAACATAATCGTAGGTATCAGAAAAAAAGAAAGAACAACGCGTCCATTGTTTTTTTCAGATGGTACTGTCATGCAGAATCGTTCCCCTTATTCAAAACCTAGTTTAAGATAGTTATGTGAAATTAAAGATCATTTTAGAAATTTCTCTTTCGAAATATTTCACGATGAATAAAGTTGAGATGAAGGAGATAAGTGGGTAGAAAATTGCAACATCAATGTAGGCATCTTCTCGATACGTAGCGCAACGCGATCATGTAGAAAATCACCATCGTTTTAATAATATCAACTCTGACAACAACGGTCACGTGCAGTTGGTTTGTATAACACCCGATTTAAGGCAAAGGTGGTACAGAGAGCCAGGGCAATGATGACAATCAAGGAAAGCAGAGAATTCCGAAGAAGGGTTCGATATAGCTCCAGAGTCCGAGTATGTCTGTTCCAGTGCTTGTCGTTAAGAGAAGATAGGTAATGAAACAGACGATAGTTGTAATAATAAATGTCTTGATAGTTTATCTACCATATCGGTCCGTTTCAGTGGATTTGGTAATTGAGACTATTGTTAATAACTTGCAGTTTAATTGAACGGAAAAAAATTAGTAGAAAAAAGATATTTTCTTTTTCCAGCGGAGGAATCTGATGAATGAGGAAGTGAAGGGTTTTTCTTAAAAGAACTGAAAACGATATCTGTATCAAAACACTTAAACGCCTCATGATATAAGGGGTATGGGGAACGGACATGAATGTGAAACTCGTTGGATATACATCAGATCCAGAAAAGTTACCTGCAATGGCTGCTACCCTGACCCATAGTAAGACAAAACCAGAGAATCTTGAAAAAATATCAGAGAAGGAACAGGCAGCAGTCTTGGAGCAAGTCTTAAAACTAGGGCATACCAGTGTCATCGAACATGCCTCGTTTACGTTCGCGATTAGTGATGTGAGCAGATCGCTCACACATCAGCTGGTACGACATCGCATCGCAAGTTTTTCTCAGCAAAGTCAGCGGTATGTAAATCTGAATGAGCCAAACTACGTGATTCCACCTTCCATCGGGAAAAACAAAAATACGAAGAAAGCTTATCAAGAAACCATGGGGGCTATCTGGGATCAATATAATAAATTGCTGAAAATGAAAATACCAGCAGAGGACGCGAGATACCTACTCCCGAATGCGACCTGTACGAACATTATGGTAACAATGAATGCACGTTCCCTTCTGAATTTTTTCGAACTTCGCTGTTGTCTCCATGCACAATGGGAGATCCGCTTGCTTGCGAACAAAATGCTTCAGGAAGTAAAAAAAGTTGCTCCGATTATTTTTAAAAATACGGGCCCTTCATGTAAAACAAAGAAGATATGCCCGGAGAAGAAGAAAAATTGTCCGCTCTATCCACAACAGTGAGATGGTATGAAAAGACCCCATGTTATCATAAATTGTGCGATGTCTGCTGATGGAAAAATAGCGTCACCGACACGAAAGCAAATGCGGATTTCCTGTGATGAAGACATCAAACGGATGTATCTGCTTCGCAACAAGTGTGACGCAGTGCTAGTTGGGGTTGGAACGATCCTGGCTGATGATCCAAAACTGACGGTAAAAGAAAAATACGTAAAACATCCAAAACAACCGTTACGGGTTGTCCTTGATAGTAAAGGAAGAACGCCGGCTCATGCGCTTGTGTTAAATGATGTGACAAAGACGTTGATTATTACTGCGAAAGGAAAGGAGAAAACATACAAAGGGTTACATATCGAGATTGTCGGATGCAAGATTGATAGAAACGGGTTCATTGATGTGAAATGTGTTCTGGATTTTCTCTATCGAAAAGGTGTTCGGACGCTTCTAGTAGAAGGCGGCGGCACTGTCATCTGGAATTTTCTGAAAAACAAGGTTGTCGACGATCTCTATATCTTCATCGGATCCTGTATTATCGGGGGAAAGGAGACACCGACGGTTGCAGAGGGCGAAGGAATAAAAAGTGAAAAGGATAGTATTCCTTTGAAGATTGTTGGAGTAAAACGAATAGGATCTGGCTTGTTGATTCATTATCAATCGCTATGAGACCAAAATCATTTCCTTTGTGTTCTTTGTTGGTTTTTGAACGAAATGATGTTTTTATTAATAGGTTTTCTACTTTTGATCAATTTTCAGCATGTATGTATGTCCATAATGATATTTAACTATAAAAAAAAATTTATTTTGTTCAAAAAATTTAGATTTATTTTAAACGATGATTGAATATACGCGTTTTCTTGAAGAAGACAGAAAGAATTTTCTCCGAGAGAATATGACTGTTGCTCACTACTGACACTGAAAACCTATAAATAATCTACTTTCAATAACCGTTCGTACATGTGTGGTATCATCGGTATTATTGGGGGACAGTCTGTTTCACATCTTATCTACCATAGTTTATTTACAATCCAGCATAGAGGCCAATCATCAGCCGGTATGCTTACCTATGATGGGAACATCCATATAACAAAAGATATTGGCCTTGTACGAGATGTTTTTAACGAGGAGAAAAAAATCAATAAACCAGGAAATATCGGGATCGGTCATACCCGGTATTCAACCGCTGGTATGGATGACGAAGAATCATTAAAAAAGAATGCACAACCAGAATATCTGGTAAATCCCTTTTTAGCGGCGGTTCACAATGGAAATATTTTCAATTGTTCTGAACTTTCAAACAGTACGGAAAGAAAACCACGCACTGATTGCGACATTCAATGGCTCCTGCTTCCCATAGCTGATGAACTCTATAAAAAAGAACTAAGCCCGGAAGTAATCTTTTCCGCATGTGAGCATGTCATGCGAAAAGTAAAGGGAAGCTACTCGGTCTTATACATCGCTGATTCAGGGGATAAACCTTATATGTTCGCTATGACTGACCCTCGAAAGATTCGGCCGCTTGCCCTTGGAAAAGCAAACGGAACTTATTGTCTTGCATCAGAGACACGGGTTTTTAAAAAAATTAATTTTGAGTATGTGAAAGATATCCCTGGTGGCTCTGTTATTATCATTGATCCAAAAGGAAACATCTATGAAAAGCAAATCATAAAAAAACAGGAACTTCCGTGTATGTTCGAATTTGTGTACTTTGCAAAACCTGATTCACGTATCAACGGACGATCCATTCACACGACTCGTCAGGAGATTGGGCGTTTACTTGCACAGGAACAACCGGCGGAGGCAGACCTTGTGATACCGGTCCCTGAATCAGGGAGGCGATATGCTATCGGTTATTCCCGAGAATCTGGTATTCCTCTTGATGAAGGAATCATGAAGGATAAAGATGAACGATCATTTATTCAACAAACACAGGAGCATCGAGAGAAAGTAGTAGAGGAAGGATTATCATTTCTCCGTGCCGTCCTAGAAGATAAACGAGTTGTACTAGTGGATGATTCGATTGTTCGTGGAACCAATATCCGTAAGATCATTCGAGGAATGAAAAACGTTGGGGTAAAAGAAGTACATGTGAGGATTGGGTGCCCACCTCTTATCGCACCGTGTTATCTTGG
>Ga0209777_10003153_pt1 | contig 20812 bp, 29 predicted proteins | sample FrelakmetHBP12HB_FD_187147 | JGI IMG/M metagenome (GOLD analysis project Ga0209777, IMG submission 187147) | Freshwater lake sediment microbial communities from the University of Notre Dame, USA, for methane emissions studies -HBP12 HB (SPAdes)... | ecosystem: Environmental > Aquatic >...
CTGAGTACCCGACCTTCCCGGCTATCTGCTCCGCAGTTGTTGCCCCGCCACAGCAGGAGGAGTTTGGACCGCAGCAACCGCAGCCCTCTTCAACCACCTTTGCGTAGCTTTTCCGTACTAGTTTCCGTATTTCGTGTTCGTCTGTCATAGTATATCCTGGTAAATTCCTCAGTACTGGTTACTTCTTCTCGCTTTCAGTCGTATGAACAAAACCCGGTTTCGCCCAGAGCAGGAGGATTGAACTAAATACGACAGAGATACACCCCGCCTCCTGATAGAGAGTCGCAGTTATCGGTGTGAGCAGAGCCCGGACACCAAGTAAAAGCCCTATCGCATTGTATACCATGGAGAGCCCGATATTGATCTTTATCCTTCGGATGACTTTCTGGGACATCCAGACAAAGTCCACGAACTGCCAGAGATCGTCCTTCATAAGAGTGATATCGGCAGTCTCGATCGCGACATCGGTGCCCGAAGCACCCATCGCGATACCAACATCTGCTTTTGCAAGGGCGGGAGCGTCATTGATGCCATCACCAATCATCCCCACAATCTGCCCTTTCTGCTGGAATTCTTTAACTACATCGAGTTTCTGCTCCGGGAGGAGGTTTGCCTGGTATCCGTCAATACCGATCGCAGCGCTTACAGCCTTTGCGACCATCGCATTATCCCCGGTCAGCATGACGATATTCTTTACCCCCATCTTCCTTAAAGCGGTAATGGCTTCCGCAGTTCCCGGCCGGACCTCATCTGCAATGGCGATCAGTCCTGCAACAGTGGTGTCACTGGCGACCATGATGACAGTCCTGCCCTGGTCCATCTGTTTTGTGATGATACCAAGAACATCCTCTCCCAGATGCACACCTTTCTTTTCGAGGAACTCCGGTTTACCAATAATCAGATTGTGGTCACCCGACCGTGCGGTGATTCCCATGCCGGTTTCGCTTTTGAATTCGTCCGGATCAGGGACAGTAATGTTCCGGGCACCAGCAGCTGCAAGGATGGCCCGGGCGAGGGGATGTTCCGAGAATTTTTCACCGGTTGCTGCGAGAAGGACCACATCAGCTTCCTGATATCCCGGACGGGCAATGACTTCGACAACCTTTGCCTTGCCGAGCGTAAATGTCCCGGTTTTGTCCACCAGGAGAGTGTCAAGTTTTCCTGAAAGTTCGAGAAAACTGCCTCCCTTGACCAGGACACCACGCCGGGCCAGGTTTGAGATCCCGGCGGTGACTGCAGTCGGTGTAGCAATCGCGAACGCACAGGGGCAAGCAACCAGCAGGATGGAGACAAAGACGAGAACATCTCTTGATAGGTAATACCCGATCGCAGCAATAACCAGGACTACCGGGAGGAACCAGGTTGTAAACCGGTCGGCAATCCCCTGGATCGGGGCTCTGGTTCCCTGTGCACCTTCGACAAGGTGAACAATCCGTGCAAGAGTGGTGTCTTCACCGACCCGCGTTGTCCGGACCTCAAGGTGTCCGGTCTCGTTCATAGTTGCGCTGAACACTTCGCTGCCCAAGGTCTTCTCGACCGGGATCGATTCCCCGGTTATAGGAGCCTGGTTTACACTGCTTGCACCCGTAACAACAATCCCATCGACTGGAATCCGTTCTCCCGGCCTGATGACGACAATGTCTCCTGTCTGAACCTCTGCGGCCAGCATGGCAACTTCTTCAGTGCCGCGACGCACATTCGCCATCTTCGGAGCGAAATTCAGCAGGCTCCGGATATTTTTCTTCGTTTTGTCGAGCGTATAGGACTCGAATGCACCCACAACGGCCATGATAAATACGATTAGTGCCGCTGACAGGAACTGACCAACCGCCATCGTTGCGATAAGGGCAACGGTGACAAAGACGTTGACCGTGATCTTCCGGTGGTATATGTCACGGAACCCCGAGACAAAACGGGTGTATCCTCCAAAAAGAGTGGCTGCGAGAGCAATACCCCCGCTCACGTAGAACGGTACTATCTCGAAGAACGAGAGGGCCCAGCTGGTAATGATGAGAATACCGACGATGATCGGTACAAGTCCAAACACCAGGGCATCCCAGTATACGGGTGTTTCTGTTTCTGTATTATCCATAGATACGGTCACGTCTATTCACTAAACATGGATTTCTGGTCGTACTCGAAGGGTAACAACCAGCAATCTCATTGCACAGTTCACTTTTTAGACGGGGCCTTTTTCTTTTCCGCAGATGTATTAGGAGCTGCACCGCAGGTTTCCCCGGAGCCACAGCAGCCGCCACTCTTGTCCATCGATTCCTTAATCGCCGAGAAAAATCCTTTCTTCTTCTTTTCTTCTGCCATAATAATTCATCTTACCTGATTTCTTTATTCAGAATTCGATACGTTGCATGGTGCTATCCGATATTTAAGGATGAGCAATAATGAGGAGGTCCTGGATCTCCCGAAGGCAGATACTCCTTGGGAGCCGGTTCATTTCCCTCAGCGGAATTAGACATCTTCATTATTCTCATGCATGCTCCGGTCCGAATGTTGCATCAATCCACTGAATAATCTCATCTCTCACTCGGTGGAACCCGGTTCGGACTTCCTCATCAGAGCCGGTGAATGCCGAGGGGTCCGGAAAACTCTGGTGAATGACTTCCTTTGCACCCGGAAAAAACGGGCAGGCTTTATTTGCCGCGTCACAAACCGTGACGACGGTTTCTATCCCCAATCCATAGAACTCATCGATGAGTTTCGACCGGTGCTGCGAGATATCGATGCCGATTTCCTTCATCACCTCTATAGCCATCGGATGTATGCGGGTCACTTCCGTCCCCCCGCTGAACACTTCATAACGGTTACCATATTTCACCTTCATGTACCCTTCCGCGATCTGGGAACGGGCAGAGTTGTGGGTGCAGATGAACAGGACTTTTGTTTTCATGTACCGTCTCAACCAGTTACAACGATGAACACGACTGCCCCTTGTTGCTGCTCTCTGATTCGTGCATGAATGCCTTGAGTGCATGTTTTCCGCGTGAGTGGGGCAGGGCTTTCTTTGCAAGGTAGTCAAGATGCCGGACAATCGCTGGAAGATCCGCTGTGGGGAACCCGAGGATCGTCTCTCCCGGGGCAATATCCGTCGCGTCCCGGCAGCCATAGCAGCCGTACGAGAAGTTGAGCCGCTGCTCACGGAACGGGATTATGGTCGAATCGACGCAGGTTGCCTGAAGCACCGCAGTCGATGCCGGAACCCGTTTCCCGCCGTGGGCGTGCATGGAAGCGAGCACGATCCACATCAGCTTCTCGACCTCATCTTCCACGACAACCACATCCGGTATAACGGGTGCTGCTTCGAGTGGGAAGACCTCCAACCGGACCACTTCCCCCTGCTCAAACATCGTCATGCCCTCAAACATCGTCTTGCCTACGGATTCCTCTGAAGTGATGCCGAAACTGATCAGCCCTTTGCCGGTTCGGAGCGGTTCAGGAAGCGCACGGAACCCGAACGCACGGGAAGCGGCCGGACATGCGAGGTTCTCACCGCAGATGACCGTACTCATGCCGTGCCGGGCCCGCATCAGTGCCTGGCAGAACCGCATATGCTGGAGAGAGCACGGCTCTGTGGGGTCCTGGGTATCTCCTTTCCGGATAATGCGCACGCCAATCGGAGAACCGCGAAGCCCGAAAACGGTTTTCATCATCTCTGCCATGGTTTTTAGTTCATCGGTTGATAGGGTCATAGTAATCAATCCATTTTTGTTTTGTTCTCTTCCGCTGCCTTTGCGGCACACCGTGCCTTCAGTGTCTCGATCATCTCTAACGCCTTCTGCTTTGCTACCCGCTCGCTGTCATCACCCGGCTCTGCCCATGGTTGCGTGACGCTCCAGGTCAGCTTTCCGCCGAGTGGGGGTTCCGGAAATGCACCGGGATCACAGAGCGACTGCCCGCGAAACTCCACCGGTTTTTCCTGGAAACACGACCAAACAGCTTTGCGGATCACGGATTCATCCTGGAACTGGCAGTCGATGAGCGTCAGCTGCTCCCTGAATCTCCGGATGAACTCAGCCGGGACATTGTAAAGTACCGCAGTGAGCCCGGTGGTACCGATGATGTGTTTCTTCTCGTCCACCCCGTTTTTGAACAACGCCTTAATCGCGTCGCCTGTCTTGTGCCCCTCCGACTCGGGACCGCTGAGAATGAGGTACCGGATATTCGGATTTGCGACGATATTGCAGATAATCTTCTCGATGCCGATATTGGCGGTCTGCAACGTCCCGGAAAGTGCTGCTCCGCTTTCCACCCCGGTTCTCACAAGGTGCTCGATCTCTGGGGGGATCTCTTCGGGATCTGTGGTGAGGATGATAACCACCGCAACCGGGGAGAAGTCATTTCCCCGAAGGTAACGTCCTTCTTCTGGGGGGTAGTCCGGGTGTGGCGGCACTTTGAGCATGACGGTTACCCAAGACCAGCCTGTTTTTTCCGGTGCTGTTCAAGGATGCGATCCATCTCATCCCGGAATGTTTCCAGCCGGGCGGCAGCCACTGCTTCTTCCGTGATACTATGGAGCAGTTGCCGGACATGCAGAGCCCCTGACACTTCTTTGTCGCAGGTTTTGCCAAACCTGGGGGCAACACAGTGATGGCAGATTCGCAGGCCAAAATGCTGCAGCGTTCCGGTGCAAAGCGGCATACCTGTGCAGTCAGCAGCAGCTCCCCGTGTTGAACCGCACGGAGCTTCCCGTATAATCTCTATCCGGGCGATCTGTCCATTGTCTATAATGGTCTGAAACCCGGGAAGCCCGAACCGTTCTGCGTACAGGTCAATCTCCCTGCATCCGGTCGTTGGTTCGAGTGAGCACATGGTCGGGGGGGCAACAACCGCAGGATTGATCTCCTTTGCCTGACGGACGAGGCCAGGCCCGGGGGTGATGCCGAGTACCACCGGTATATTATGTTCGACAAGGGTGAGGATCACATCCGGATGCCGGGCATACGAGATGAACAGGTCACATGCCGGCAGGTCGAACTCGACATCATCCATGATGGGTGATGCAGAGTACGGGACTAAAATCCACTCGCACGGAAACTGCCGCCTGATGTTTTCAAATGCCCGTTCCCCAAACGGCCCGTCACTCACAATCCCGATTTTCAACTTTTCTGCCATAGCTCACTTCCCAATGATCACAGTGCTGCGCAGTATCTGCATTCACCTGCAATGATGTATTAGCCCGTTTTCACCTGGAGGCTCCCTATCAACCCGACTATCACAGCACTCGTTTCTGCGCATCTTACGTAACACATCCTTCCCGAAGCGTTGTCATGCCCCCATCTGCTCTTTCTTTTCGGTTGGGAACCAGCCTCTCGTTCTCAGACATATCTTAACCAACAAAAGCATCGTTGGTACTTCAATCAGTACACCTACCACTGTCGCAAGGGCTGCCCCGGATGAAAGCCCAAACAGGATGGTCGCGGTTGCGATCGCCACCTCAAAATGGTTCGACGCCCCGATCATCGCCGATGGCGCTGCATCCTCATAGTTGAGGTGAATTCCTTTCGAAAGGACATACCCGATGGTGAAGATGAGCATGGTCTGGATAAAGAGCGGGATCGCGATCCAGAGGATGGTGAGTGGTTGTGTGAGGCTTACCTCTCCCTTGAAGCTGAAGAGGAGGAGGAGCGTGATCAGGAGTGCCGTGATTGTGATTGGCGTGAGGTAGTGGACGAACTTTTCGTTGAACCATTCCTCACCTTTCGCCCTGATGATCAGTTTTCTCGAGATGTATCCCGCGACCAGCGGGAGGGCGACGTAGATCGCGATAGAGAGTGCGAGTGCTTCCCACGGGACGGGGAGCTGGCCCACGCCGAGCAGGAAACCGCCCAGCAAACCGTAGAGGAAGAGCATGGAAAGCGAGTTGATTGCCACCATGACAAGGGTATGCCCGTCGTTTCCTTTCGCAAGGTATCCCCAGACAAGCACCATGGCGGTGCAGGGCGCAATCCCGAGGAGGATGCACCCCGCAAGGTAGCTCCGCCAGAGGGGGACCTCGAGCATCTTTACGCCACCTTCAAGGACAACAGTTCCGACCCCGTATGTGGCACCCACCGGCAGGTCAAGCCCGAACGGCATCTTAACAAGGTCAACCGCAACCGGGCCGATGAATGTGAGAAAGAGCGTCCCCAGGAAAAAAAGGGCGATCGCATACATGGTGAAGGGTTTGATCGCCCAGTTGACAAAGAGGGTAAGGCTGACGGGTTTTATATTTGTGCCTGCCTTCAGGACCTCGGCAAAATCGATCTTTACCATGATGGGGTACATCATAAAAAAAAGGCAGACCGCAATCGGGATCGAAACGACCGGCGCCTCACCTATATAGATAGAGAGGCTGTCGAGATATTTTGCCGCTTCCGGTGCAAAACGTCCGAGCAGGATGCCGATGCCGATGCACAGGAATACCCACACGGTCAGATACTTCTCGAAGAATCCCAGCCCTTTAGGCTCTTTTGTTATACAAGATTCAAGTGTCATTCTGCCTCCATTTGACAATACTTCATTTTTTCCATTTGATCATGGATGTGTGGTATGATCTTTTTCCTGATTGATGCAGTATAATACTGAAATGTCATATCCGACCCTCAGATAGTGGTCTAAAAATTAGAGTTGTTTTTTTGGTTGTTCCATGGAGTTCACCTGTCTGCACCATCAGAGGATTTTTTCAAGGATTGCAGTTGCATCGCGTACCAGTTCCGGACATTTCGTAACGAACAGTTTGCTGTCACGGGCCTTCTCATACTCATCCGGTTTGCTGAGATCGTACCCTAGTAATTCCGTACAGTTAACCGAGCCATGGTCCTCTGTGAATTCCTGCATGAATTCCCGGACCAGCGCCCGCGTTTTCTCAGTGGCTGCATCATCACCCTGCATCGTTTTTCCGTATTTCAGACCGATTACCATGATTGCCCCGGACACCGTACCACAGATATTCCCGGTCTTTGAGATTCCGGCTCCAAAACCGCAGGCTATCTTCTTTGCGGTATCACTATCCAGTCCCAGTTCATCAGAGAATGCGGAAAACACTGCTGAAGAGCAGGTGAACCCGTTCCTGAAACTTGCCAGGGCATCATCAGATTTTGTCATGGATACTTTCCTCTATCAGTAGGTTATCCCAGAATCGCATTAAACAGGTATCCCGTCAGCGTGAACGAAACGAACAGGATTCCTGCAAAGATCATTATTAGTTTGATTTTGATGACCTTACGCAGGATGATCATCTCGGGAAGCGAGAGACCTATTACCGCCATCATGAACGCAAGTGCAGTACCCATCGCCATCCCTTTTGCAGTGAGGACTTCCATGATCGGGATCATGCCCGCTGCGTTAGAGTAGAGCGGGATACCGATAAGCACCGCAATCGGTACAGCGAGCGGATTGTCCTTCCCGGCAATATTGACGAGGAAATCGGCAGGAGCGTAACCGTGGATAACCGCACCGATAGCGATACCGATCAGGATATAGGGCAGGACTTTCAGCGTGATGCTCTTGGATTCGCTGATGGCAAAAACGATCCGGTCTTTCCAGGTCATTTGCTTGTCCGGCTCATCGTACATCTTGCATTTCCAGACAAACTCTTCGACCTCACTTTCAAGGTGAAGTCGCCCGATGATAATGCCGGCAATGATAGCGATGAACAAGCCGGAAATGATATAGATCAATGCTATCTGCCAGCCGAACATGGCAAGCAGCATAGCCGCTGCAACCTCGTTGATGAGGGGTGATGCGACAAGAAACGAGAATGTGATTCCAAGTGGTACACCGGATTCCACAAAACCGATAAACAGAGGAACTGCGGAGCAGGAGCAGAAAGGAGTTGGGATACCGAGGAGGGCTGCGAGCACGTTGCCTACCCCTTCTGTACGCCCGGCCACCCACTTCTTCACTTTCTGTGGAGTGATAAATGAACGAATGATGGCAACGCCGAACACGATTACTGCCAGCATGAGGGTGACCTTAATTGAGTCGTAAATAAAGAAGTTCACAGAAGAGCCGAGTGGACTGGTCTTTACCAGTCCCATGAGCGTATAGGTCACCCAGTCGGCGAATATTTGCAAATAATCCAGCATGGTTTTATACTCCGTTTATTTTCTGTTCAATGGCTGTAAGCACTTTTTCAATGTCGTTCCATTGAACTTCGGCCATTCCATTTTTCTCAACCCCGAGTTCTGTAGCCACCAGGTGAATATCAGTTTTGATTCCCCCGTCAATGATTTTTTTTAAAGCACAGTGATCAGAACACCCTTCCAGAACAATAATCAGATCAGCATCCTCTACTGCGTCTGCGATGTTCTCCCAGCTTTTGTGTGCTTTTACCCAGGTGATAGTAGCCGGATGGCGGGACATGAGTATTGTTGCAACCTGTGTTGTCAGTCGCCCGGTATTGGAGAGACCGGAACAGGTAATCAGTGCTTTCATGCGGGAACCTCACAGGAGCGCCGGCTCATAATCTCACTGCAATGGTTTCCTGACCGCATCCATCACGGTCTGGACGTCGTTTTCGTTGAAGGCGGGCCCTGGCGTCTTTATAAATCCAAGTTCGGTGATCATGACATAGCGATCGATCCTGAGCCCTTTGTCGTTCATGATCTTTTTTGCGCAGGCGACCGGACAACCGTCAATGACGACCCGTTCATCTGCCGCTTTGCCCACACCGATGAGCTTTTCAATCCCGCCACCGACTCCGGCAAGGCATGATCCCCCACCGAATCCTTCGAGCGTCAGCCTGCATGCTGCTGCATTGGCGAGTTGCCCGACATTCGATCCGATTCCGGAGCAGGAGTAGATGATCCGTGTTTTCCCTTCGGCTCCGCAACTGCACGGTGATTGCTGCTGTTCCATAGCTTTCACATCATTTCAAATTTTATTGAATCATTGTGGGCAGCACAAGGTTATATACCTAACTATTTCATATTAATTTGAATTATTCATGGCAAAGAAAAGAACAGCAAACACGAAGAGAAAATGCTGCGATTTTTTCCAGGATCTTCCTGACCCCATAAGGGACGAACTTGATAAACAGGGAGGAATCGAAGGACTTCTCGGACGGATACCGGATTCAACTGTACTTTATGCAAGTGGACGGTTCCACCAGGCTCTCGCAGATCCCATCCGGCTGACTGTGATGCATGCCCTCCTCTCCCAGTCACTCTGTGTCTGTGTCATCAAGGGGGTCGTCAGAATTGCGGACTCCAAACTTTCGTACCACCTCAACATTCTCAAGGAGCAGTATCTAATTTCCGGCGAACAACAAGGCAACTGGATCATCTACAGCATCACAGAACGTGGACGGAAAGCATTGAAATGCACCGAACGTATGGTGAAGTAAAAAGCGGGTGTCTTCGTGGTCACCGACTTGATCCCAATAATGACACTATTCTAAATGAACCCTGTCTTTCGCTTAATTCTGTCCTATAAAATGTAAAAGGAATTCATCAATATCAGAACCTTTATCCGTTATCCCTCTGATCTACAGTGTTAACCCAGGTTTAGTATATCCGGTGCATCCCATGCTTGATGAACCCCTGCGGATTTTAATTGCCGCTGCCATATGCTGGCTCAACTTCATGACAGTTGACCTGATTTTCAAACTACCCCATAGTGGGGGAGTTTCCGGGGCGACTGCGATCGCACAGGAAGTTGAGAAAGGCGGCGGAAAGCTGAACGGGGGCTTCATGATGGGCAATATCGTCTCCTCTCCCGATGCATCGGCAGGGACCCTTCTTGCAAGCTGTGGAGTATACTGCGCAGGTCTGCCCGGTGGTCTTTTTGCCGCACTGCTCGTGTATATCGGTAACCGGATTTGTTACGATCCCGGCTATGCCGGAACAACCGGTTGTATCACTGCCACATTCATCGTATACGGCGCAACCCAGATCGGATTTGCCGCCTCTGATTTTATTGCGGGCATGGTGATAGCGATCCTGACAATCCAGGGGATTTCATACGTGCATTCCAGCAGGCTGGTTGCGCATCTCTGGAAGGTGCGGTGCCGGTTTATTCCGGAGGACAAACCATGATTGCAATATATATCTGCGCCGGGATCGCAGTATATGCGGCAATCCGGGTTATTGGTGAACGCAATACAATGCGCAAGCTGCCGTTTCTCAATGTCGTTTCATTTGCCGTCACCGGCATCATTGCACTCCTGCTCCCACACCCGATCACCATTGCTGCAGCAGCAGCGTACTTTGTCGGTTCCACGCTCGAATCCAATGCGATCGCGAGTACATGGTCTGGAGGGATCAAAAAAGATGGATGAGTATGTAATGATCGCTTGTACCGCGCTCGTCCTGATCGGGATGACTGCCGCAATCCTTCACCGGAATCCCTTCGACAAACTCATCTCGCTATCAATCCTGATAGCTGGAATATTCCCGTTCATCGTGGACCGGGGATATCTTGATGTTGCTGCTGCAACGGCACTGATCGCACCGCTCTCCACTATCTTCATACTTATGGTCTGCCGGAGGGAGACCACATGATCTTGGGATATTCCCCTGAGTTCATTATCGGTCTTTTCATCCTCCTTGTAGGCACAATAGCGGCCGCATTCCCCCGGCCAAAAACGTACCTGACCCAGCTGATCAACCTTGAGATACCGGGCTGGGGACTCCTGCTCGTCATGCTCTCCTATGATGAAGCGCTGGCCCTTTTTACCTTCGGTGCGGTATCCGTGCTTTCGACGTTCATCTACGTCAGGGTTATGCAGAAGATGGAGGTACATACATGATCATCCGGAGGATCTCGCATGTCCTGTGCGAATACCGCAATATCATGCCACTCTTTGCCGGGGCGTGTGCCCTGCTCTTTCTTGCAGGAATTCTGCTTCTGCCGATTCCCTATGCCGAACACCAGCTCTACCCAAAGTATATCAACCGGAACAGCACGCTTGATCCCTACGACCGCGGCGGCCCTCCCTTTGTTCAGGCGACAATCGGATCACAATACCCTGAGAATTCTCCCACCGCCGGGCTTGTCACGACCTATCTGACACCATTCTCCCTATTCCTTGCTCAAACAACACAGCATCTCGGGACAACGATTGTCGCCCACCCTGGTGGCATCCTTGACGAAATCCTGTATAACACCCGCGGACTGGATACAGTGGTCGAACCCACGATCCTGTTCATTGCATTTGCGATCGCCTCTTATCTCTACCGGAAGGGATAATCATGTGGGGGCAGTACAGTTACGGTCTTCTTGTTGTGATGGTCGCAGCCATTATCGCATTCTTCGCTCTGGCGCGGGAATATGATGACTTTCACAAGTTCCTCTTGCTCGACCTTATCGAGATCCCCTCCCTTTGTGTAATCGCGCTCCTTGGAACCGATCTTGCCGAGGCTCTTGTCCTGCCGGGGCTGACTGTCGGTATTGCTGAACAGCTGGCATTATCGCAGATCTACTGTGTTAAGCAGGGGATCAAGGAAAATCCGGTCTCCCGCCTGAATATCGAGGTTGTGGCACGAGGGGATGCACCGCTTATCATCTCGATTTTTCTTGTTGTATACGGGATCCTGCTCTCCGGATTTACCGGAGGCGGGGTAGCCGGGCTCGGGTTAGTCTTCTTCTTTGCATCGAGGGGATACAAAGAGAATCTCAACATGCTGGAGATGGCGAGCGGGATCTCATGGGCTATCTGGATCTTCGCTTTCTTCTGTTTCATGTTCCTTCCCCAGTACTGGTTTATCGCGCTTATGGGTGCTGCGGTCGGCATCGTGCTCAAGGTAACCGTCAAGATGTCCCTTGTGGGCACCATGTGGGGTGAAAACCGTGACTAACATCGGGGGCATTCCCTATTATATTCTCGAGTTTGGCGATGAACTCGTTTACTTCACGCCCTACACGATCACGCTCTTTCTCCTTGCCCTGACATTTACGGTGCTGGTCATTATCAGCCGTCCGGAAAAACAGATGGATATTGCCTTCGGTGGCGACGCCTACCGGGCCAAGGATATCAGTCTCTCCGAAATGCGGTTCCGGCGCTTTATGGCGATCGCCTGCGGGCTTGCCTCCATGGGCGCAATGGTGACTGGGGATATCTTCAACTTCACCCTCTTCACTGCCATGGTCGGGATCACAAATGTCGGTATTGTCGCTGCCGTTAAAAGCCCCCATGTACAGGATGCCGCGTTCCAGTACGGGCTGGTTGCACTGTGTGCAACTGTCCCCCTCTTTGGGGGAGCAGCTGTGTATGCAGCATCAACCGGTTCGCTCTCGATGATCGAGCTCATGAAGGGAACGCTCCCCTCTGTCCCGTTAATCGCAAAAGCCCTGCTCGTGATCGGGGTTATAGGAGAAGGAATGGCCCCGTTCTATGCAGCAAAAGCAGAGATGTTCCGTGCCCCGGGAGCCCCGTATGTGATCATGTGTTCGCTCTCCTCGCTCCTGATCTTTTTGCGGGTTGTCGAGGTTGTAATGCTGGGGTGATAAGAATGAAGAAAACGACGGCAGCACGGGTTTTCTGGGCGGGTGCGGGTGCCTGCCTAATCGCATCGGGCTTGTACTTCACGGGATGGATACCGCTCTCTGTCTGTGCAGCTGTGCTTGTACCGGCATTCCCTGTCACGGTCTTAGCGCTCTTTTTCTGGTGGATGGCAGGACAGTCAGGAGGTGACGTCCCGTTTATCGGGTACTGATATGATCGCAGAACTTGTCCTTGCCACGCTCTTTGGCCTGCTCCTTCTTGGGATCCACCGGAAACTGATCGCCCGGATCCAGCGGCGGCCCGGACCGCCGGTCTGGCAGGAGATCCTGCATATGCTCAAGTTCTCCTTCAAGACCACCTGGGTTCCTATAACCGCGAGTCCGACTCTCTTTGTCGGTGTTGTGCTGATTGCCGTTGGTATCTGGACTGCAGCATTTTATGTGCTGGTCAGCGGCGGGAGCCTGCTGGTAATCCTTGGGATCTATATGCTCCATAAGATCGTAGAGCACGGTTTGGGACTCTCATCAGGATCGCCGTATGGCAAGTATGGTGGTGTCCGTTCGGTCATCTCTGCTGCATCGGAGATCCCCCTCTTTGTCAGTGTCGCCGTGATCGCGGTCTACACGCGCTCGCTGGATCTCGCCGCCATCATGCAGTACCAGCAGGAGTCCGGCCCGCTGCTTTTTATCGCATTTCCCGCAGCATGCGCAATGTTTCTGGTAATCCTCTCCAAGATGCCCTTTGGCCCCTTCTCCATAGTTGAGGCAAAGGAACTGGTGAGCGGGTACAAGACAGAACATTTCGGTATCTGGCGTGCCGGGCTCGAGGTTTGCAATGGCCTGAAAACCTATGTCCTGCTCGCTGTCTTCCTGAGCCTATTTATCGGGCCGCTGACCCTGCCCTGGCTCCTGACAGGAATGATCCTCCTCATCGTGCTCCTTGCCTTTTCCTGTGCGATCACCCCGATGATGTCTCCCTTCGATTCGGTTACCATCCAGATGTTGGTTACCGGGCTGATGCTTGTCTATGTTGCAGCTGTGCTGATGGTGGTGCATCCATGATCCGCGAAGCAATTCTCTTCGGGGGGGCAATGTACATCCTCATCAGCATCGCCCAGATCATCGACCGGCCGGCAATCTGGTCAGAAGGAATTGTTGTTGCACTTGTTCTCGCCATTGCCACAGCCTATTATCTGATCCACGATGAACACCGGCTCCATGTGTCGGAGATAGTTGCACTCTGGGCAGCAGTACTGCTCTTCATGGTCTACGCTCTGCTGAAGTTCAGGGGGGTTCTGTGACCACCTATCTCTATGAGAAAGATCTTGTTCCCCAGAAATACCGGATTCTCGTTGCTCATCGGCATGATACTCTGGTGCGGAAGATTGCTGCGGAACTGGATATCCCGGTCCAGGAATTACGAAGATACCTGATCGAGCATCTTGACATGATCCTGCTGGAAAACCTCCCGGCCCGGGCTGAAATGGCTGATACTCATGCTGATCAGGATGATCCGGTTGCACGGGCACTGGGACGGGAAAAATATACCCTGTATCTCCAGATTATGTCCGGTGTCGCAATGGAATCCATTTTCCATGCAGTAAGCGACCGTGTACGTGCAGGTAATGCCATGGAAGATGCCATCGCGTATGGCAGGGCACAGATACGGGAGGAATTGCGAAGATGACCATACTCCAGCGGATAAAAAACAAGGTCAGGGCACGCTCGATCCACGTGGCATATGTCGATGTCGGCTCGTGCAATGGCTGCGATATCGAGGTGCTTGCGTGCTTAGCACCCCGCTACGACATCGAACAGTACGGCATCTTTGTCCACAACAACCCGCGTGAGGCAGATGTCCTCCTTGTCATTGGTGCCTATACCCCCGGATGGGAGGAGAAACTTGCCATGGTCTGGGAGAAGATTCCCGATCCCAAAGCAGCAGTTGCCATTGGAAACTGTCCGATCTCCGGGTGCCTGTTCAATCGCAGGGAATCCTTTGTTGACCCCCCGGTAAAAAAGCACATCCCGATCGCAGCAGAAGTGCCCGGTTGCCCGCCCCGTCCCACCGAGATCCTGCAGGCGATCCTTTCGGTCCGCGATTCGGTCTTTGCCAACTGGGAGGAAAATCACCCATGAAGCGGACAGTGGATGTCAATATTCCGCTGGGGCCTATTCACCCCTGCTTTAAGGAGCCCGCCCGGCTCAAATGCGAGGCTAAAGGCGAACGCATTGTCGGTGCTGAAGTGGAGCTCGGGTACATGAAGAAAGGGATCGAGCGGATCATGAAAGGACGACCATGGCAGGAAGTCATGTTCCTTGCAGAACGTGTCTGCGGGATCTGCTCGGTCATCCATAACATGGTCTTTATCGAGGCAATGGAACAGATCAGCGGTATTTCCGTCCCGCCACGCGCCGCGTATCTCCGCGTGATCGCAAACGAACTTGACCGGATGCAGAGTCACCTTCTTGCCAACTTCTCGTACTGCTACACCATCGAGCACGAGACTCTGGGGATGTACCTGCTCGACCTGCGGGAGCAGGTGATGGATCAGCTTGAACGCCTGACCGGTGCCCGTGTCACCTGTGCATATATTATTCCCGGGGGTGTCCGTTGCGATATCCCCCGTCAGGACAAAGAATTATTAAAAACGTCGCTCGACCGGATCGAGCGGGATCTGTGCAGATATTCAGGCATGTTTGCCGAAGGTCCGATGATCGCACTGCGCAGCCGGGGTGTCGGGATCCTGACACAGGAAGCAGCACAACGGGCCCACGCTGTCGGCCCAACCGCACGGGCGAGCGGGATCCCTGTTGACTGCCGGCTTAATCATCCTACCTACCGGCAACTCGGGTTTGTGCCGGTACACCGGGCGGATTGCGATAACTTTGCGCGGGTCATGGTCCGGTTCGATGAGGTCTTCCAGAGCATCGGTCTTATCAGGAAATGCTTAGATCTCCCCAAAGGGGTCATACGGGGCGGTGGTGTCTGCAAGGCGGGAGAGACGCGATACAGTGGCGAGGCGCCCCGCGGGGAGCTGACATACTTTATCAAAAGTGATGAGTTCGGCCGGATCGTTGAGATCCAGATACAAACCCCGTCCATCATGAACATCGAGGCCTGCTGCCACGAGATGATCATAGGGGCAGATTCGATAGCCGATGTCACATCGACGTTTGTTTCTGCAGATCCCTGCATCGCATGTACGGAGCGGTAACATGGGGCTTTTGCTGATCTGGTATTTGAAAGAGTTCGCCCGCATAGAGTGGATCAAAAAATTCCTGTTTGCAAAGACCGCCCCGTTAGTAACTCCCTTACACTTCCGGGGATTTCCGGAACCGACCGGAAAGACCTGCCAGCATGCCTTATTCTGCATGATGGCATGCCCGGCACCCGGAGCAATTGAAGTTGTGCATGATGCCGGGGATGGCTGGATGCCCCGGATCCACAAAGGGCACTGTATCCGCTGCGGGCTCTGCGTGGAAGCGTGCCCGAACGGGGTGCTGAAAAGTGGGAGGATCCTCGAGACAATGGAACGCGAAGGGACTTCGCTGCTCTTCTCGTTCCGCATCGCCATCGACCTCGAACTCTGCACGGGCTGCGGGAACTGCTGCACAGCCTGCCCGATCAACAAGGGGATCGACGCACAGATGGGAGCCGGCGGACATTCCTCGAACGATGAGGTGATCATGCGGGTGCAAAAAGGAGATATTGTGGTGATCCACGAGGATAAATGCACGGGCTGCAAGACCTGCGAAGTCAGTTGCCCGACAGGTGCCATCCGGATTGCCCGGATCCTTGAAGGATATCAGCAGCCCGTGCAGGAGGGATCGCAGTGAAGTGCATCCTTAACACCGGGCGCACCGTCCCGCAGGGAACGGCAGTCGAGCATAAGGGATCGGATGCGTACCGTGCCGTGGCTTCTGCCTGTTTCCTCAATCCTGTTGATATGCTGATACTGGGAATCGAGAACGGGGCACGGGTCGGGATCACCTCACCTGCCGGTCATGTCGTCCTTACCGCCATTTCAGCAGAGGGTGTAACAAGGGGTGAGATTTTTGTGACGATCGGTCCGTATGCCAACCATATCATCTCATCAGAAACCCATGGCACGGGCATGCCGGACTTCAAGAACCAGAGTATCAAGGTGGAGCCGACCGAAGAGCCGGTTATGAGTGTCGGAGAACTCATGGAAGAGATCGGGGGCCTGCGTTATGATCGTCAGTGATGTGGTCTGCCCGTTTTGTGGTTGTCTTTGCGATGACCTCGAACTCGATGTGGAGGGAGACAGGATCATGCATGTGCAGAATGGTTGCTCCCTTGCTGAGTCAACGTTCATGCATGATACCCGGTTGCCAGCGCCCATCCGGCGTACCACAACCGGCTGGGAAAATATCTCGTATGATGAGGCGATTAAAGAGACCGCAGATATCTTAAAAGACGCAGACCGGCCCCTCTTGTACGGGTGGAGCAGCACCCACGGGGAAGCACAGAGCGTGGGTGTGCATATTGCCGAGCTGATCGGGGCGGTTATCGACAACACGAGCACCGTCTGCCACGGTCCGTCCATCCTTGCAATCCAGGAAGTCGGCCATCCCGGTTGTACTCTTGGGCAGGTAAAAAACCGGGCTGATGTGATCATCTACTGGGGATGCAACCCGATCGAGGCGCATCCCCGCCACATGAGCAGGTACACGACATTTGCCACGGGGTTTTTTGTTCCGGATGCCCAGCGGGAACGCATGGTGATTGTTGTCGATACCCGCAGGAATGACACTGCGAATATTGCCGATGAATTCGTGCACATGGAACCCGGGGGGGATTATGCAGTACTTTCTGCCCTGCGGGCAATTGTGAGAGGGAAAGAATCCATCCTGCCCAAAAAAGTTGCCGGTATCTCGAAAGAGCAGCTCATCAGGATCGCCGGTATCTGCACAAACGCAAAGTTTGGTGCCATCTTTTTTGGTCTCGGGCTGACCATGAGCCGGGGGAAATACAAGAATGTCAGGAATGCCATTGAACTCACCGACGAACTCAACCGGCATACGAAATTTGTTATCTCGCCGATGAGGGGACACGGCAATGTCTATGGTTCCAATGAAGTCTTCACGTGGATGACAGGGTATCCGTTCGCCGTTGATTTTGCCCGGGGTATTGCGTTTTACAACCCTGGTGAGACAACCGCTGTCGACATCCTGCGTCGGGAAGAATGCGACGCCGCTCTTATCGTGGCAAGTGACCCGGGAGCAAACTTCCCCCGGGATGCTGCTGCCCATCTGGCAAAAATTCCGACCGTGGTTATCGACCCGCATGTCAATGCAACGACTGCCCTCTCCCACATCCATATTCCCTGCACTGCAGCAGGTATTGACGCCGCGGGAACTGCATACCGGATGGACGGGGTGCCCATACGGCTGAAAAAAGTGATCGAACGCGGGTATCCTGATGACGCTGAAATTTTAAAAAAGATCTATGACCGCTTAAACGGGGGAACGGGACCATGACGGAGTTGTTGGTGAAAAATGCCTGCGTCATTGACCCGATCCGGGGTATTAACGGTGAAATTATGGACATCGCGATCCGTGACGGACGGATCGTGGAATCAGTTTCTGACCGGGCAGAGTCGATTGATGCCCAGCGCTGCCTCACGTTACCTGGTGGCATTGACTCACACACCCATGTCTGCGGGACCAAGGTGAACTTCGGGAGGTATATGAGCCCAGAGGATATGCGGGCGGGAAGAACGCAGCGGCGCGGAAGGATGCATGTCACGAGCGGCTACTACGTCCCTACCACGTTCGGGAACAGTTACCGGTACAGCGCCATGGGCTATACGACACTGCTCGAAGGTGCGATGGCACCGCTTGAGGCCCGGCACACCCATGAAGAGTTCACGGCAACCCCTCACCAGGACATGCTGGCGAACACTCTTTTCGACGGCAACTGGGCAGTGATGGATGCCGTAAGGGAAAAGAACATAAATAAGGCAGCTGCTATTGTCGGCTGGACGCTCAACGCGGTCAAAGGCTACGGGATCAAACTAACAAACCCTGGCGGAACCGAGGCATGGGGCTGGGGTGAGGACTTAACCGGCATCCATGAACACGTCCCGCATTTTGAAGTTACACCTGCCGAGATCATTACCACCATGATCCAGGCAAATGAACTCCTCAAGCTCCCCCATTCGGTCCACCTGCACTGTAATAACCTCGGAAAGCCCGGAAATTACCAGACCACGCTCGACACGTTTGAGCTCGTGCCCGATTTAAACCCCGATCGCCAGACCCTGTATGCCACCCATGTGCAGTTCCACGCATACGGTGGCGGGACCTGGCGCAATATCTGTTCAAAGGCAGAAGAGATTACCCGTTCGGTCAATAGTAAACCCCAGATTGTCATGGACATGGGCCAGATCATGTTCTGCCGGACCATGACCATGACCGCCGACGGCCCTATGGAGTTTAACCTGCACTGTCTCCACCATAACAAGTGGAGCAACCATGATGTGGAGCTGGAAACAGGATCCGGTATTATACCGGTCACGTACTCCAAGAAGAGTGCGGTCAACTGCATAATGTGGGCAATCGGTCTTGAGCTGGCGCTTCTCACAAAAAGCCCGTGGCAGTGCCTGCTCGAAACAGATAATCCCAATGGCGCTCCATTCGTGAAGTATCCCGAGGTTATCGGGCTGCTGATGAGCAAGAGGTACCGGGATGAGGAATGTGCCACGCTCCACGCTGACACTGAGAAAAGAACATCCCTATGTGCTCTTGAGCGGGAAATGGACTGGCATGATATTGCCGTCATGACCCGAGCAGGGCAGGCAAAGGCATTGGGCATCATCAGCCAGGGGAAAGGACACTTAGGAATCGGTGCGGAAGCCGATATTGCCGTCTACCCGATCCGGACGGATTCTGTAGACCCGGCCCGGGAATACCGGAAAGTGGTGGAAGGCTTCCAGAAGACCCGGTATACGATCAAGCGGGGACGTGTAGTATCGCGGGACGGTGAGATAATCGTTGATGGAGCAAATGCCACTTTCTGGGTGAATGCAAAGGTACCGGAGGATCTCAGAATGGAGAACGATCCAGAATTTATCAAGAGATTTGAGCAGTTCTACACCGTGAGAATGAGCAATTACCCGGTGCAGGACGTGTATCTCCCCCGCGGGCGGTGCATAGAGACGGAGGCATTTACATGAGAGTGATCCTCGAGAGCAAGGTGCGCAGCAAGCCCAACCTCCCGATCGAAGCAGAAGCGATCATCCCCCGCAATTTCCTGAAAGGCACAGATCTTGTTGTGTTTGAGGGTAACAAGGAACGCACGCTCTCCGACCTGTTCTGGATCTTTGTCGAAGGGACAGCCGTCTCTCCGGAAAATATCGAAGTCGTGCTCAAAGGGGACACGTCCCGGATTAAACGTGTCGGTGAATACATGGACACCGGCAGTATCATGATTAGCGGGGACATCGGCATGCACTGCGGGAACTTCATGAGCGGCGGGACGATCGAGATCCTTGGAAATGCTGATGCCTGGCTCGGGCGCGAGATGCGGGGTGGGACGATTCTCTGCCGGGGCAATGCCGGCCATTATTGTGCAACCGGGTACCGCGGCGAGAAGAAAGGGATGCAGGGCGGCAGGGTCGAAGTCTTTGGCAACACCGGGGATTTCTGTGCTGAATATCTTGCAGGTGGCGAGGTGCAAGTCCATGGCAGCACCGGCGATTTCCCGGGTGTGGAGATGCGGGGAGGTCAGCTGATCATTGAAGGGGATGCAACCCGGCCCTGCGCGAACATGAAGGACGGCACATGCGTGATTCTTGGCAGGGTGTATGAGATGCTTCCCACGTTTGAAAAGATTGACCGGCGGGTGCTTCCAGAATGGAAGATCATGGCGGATGTGTACAAAGGTGATGTAGCAAACCGGGGAAAAGGTACACTGATGATAAAACCCCCCGGTCCAGTGTAATACCAAAAAAGATTAAGCCTTCGTGGAGCCCTGCGTCTCTGGACAAGGATGATTCAATCCCGGTTTTTAGATTATTCACTAACTCGTAGTTGAAAATCTGATTGGAAAAACACAAATAATTTTTGGAGAGGTGGGAGCCTGTATCTTGCCAACCCAACGGACATTGAAATACACCCTCCTTCGGGAAAACCAACTTTTTTCAAGGATAAAACTGGAAGCCCCTCCTGACAGAAGGGTCATTCCCTTTATTAATATGAGGCTGAGCGGCTCTTTCCAGCCAATCAGCAGTGCCACAGGTATCATGATTATGCGGGAAATTACCGGGCCCTTGAGAGCTCCCTTGCAGAAACTCTCAATTGATGGGGAGGTGTAAGGGCCTTTATAAGTCCGTGTGCATAAAATGCC
>Ga0209777_10003154_pt1 | contig 20808 bp, 13 predicted proteins | sample FrelakmetHBP12HB_FD_187147 | JGI IMG/M metagenome (GOLD analysis project Ga0209777, IMG submission 187147) | Freshwater lake sediment microbial communities from the University of Notre Dame, USA, for methane emissions studies -HBP12 HB (SPAdes)... | ecosystem: Environmental > Aquatic >...
GCCCGCTCGAAGAGCACGGGCCCCACTTGCCTGTGGGGACCGACGTTTTCAGCGCCGAGTTTTTCAACGTCCAATTGGCCCAGCGGCTGATTCAGGAGAAGCCGGGCTGGACGGTCCTGCTGGGGCCCTCGCTCCCCTTCGGCGCCTCGGCCTTCGACCACGCCGGGACGCTCCTGGTGCGCGCCCGCACGGTCCGCAATGCCACCCTGGATTATGGAGCGGCGCTGGCCCGGCACGGATTTCGCTTCATTCTGGTCACCAACGGTCACGCCGGGCCACGTCATGTGGTAGCACTCGAGGAAGCGGCAGCGAGCGTCACCCGGCGCTTCGGAGTGCGCATGCTCTCGGTAAGCGGCCCCATCCTGTGGAAGTTTCTGCGCGGCCAGTTTAGCCACCGCCTGGAGTCTCTGCTCGGCCGGCCCTTGACACCCGCGGAACGCGAGGCCATGCAAGGGGACGCCCACGGCGGGCTCTGGGAAACCTCCCTCCTCCTCAGGGCGCGCCCGGAGCTTGTGGCCCCGGGGTTCACCGCACTGCCCGCGGTCCGTTTCCCTCTGCTCGACGCGCTGAAGAAGAACTATCCTCTGCGCTTGGGGAACCAGTTGGGCTACATCGGCTCTCCGGCCGCGGCGACGCCGGAACTTGGAGAAGTGCTCCGGCGCCTTCTGACCGATGCCGCCTGGGATGTGGTCCGGCCGGTGCTCGAAGCCCCCGACGAGAGCTGGCAGCAGACGTCTTTCCTCTACAAGATTCCCTTCATGCGGACGGCGTTTCCTTACCTCGCGGCCGGCGCCGGAGCGCTCTTGGCGGCCTGGGCGCTGCTGCGCTGGCTGGCGTAACAGGTGAGAAGAGCCGCAGACTAATCCCGCCCAAAGGCGGATAAGTATGCGCTGGCCCGCTCGAAACCTACGGGGTCGATGGGGCCGTACGCTGGTGTGCGGCCTTCTTCAGCACCTGGGCGATCTCCCTGGCCATTTTCCGTTCGTCTTCGGGGAGCTTGGCCAAGACCGATTCATCGTTGGTCCTGGCAAGTTCAAGACCAGGCTTAACGAACTGCAGGCGAGCTCTCAACTCTTCAGGATCGCTCTTGAGGAGGGCGTCAACCAAACGACCCACGTCTTCAAGCGACGTCACACTGGAGGCCTCACGTATCATTTCGAGCCTTGCGCTCAACCGATCATTTAATGGAGCCTCGGGAGGATCGAGTTCCCCAAAACGACGAACCCACGCTATGGCGCCGTCGACCCGCTTTATTGAGAGAAGCAGACGAATTATAGCGGCGAGCCCATCCTGGACAAAAGGCGTTGTCCGGCTCTCAGCGCATTGACTGTAGTCCGCTAAGGCTTCTTCGTGCCTGCCAAGGCTCTCGTACGCACCCCCTCGAAGTGCAAGCCCCCTTGCCACTTCTTCGGCGGGAGCACCCTTTAGTTCCACCGCGGCAGTTAGGTCCGCCACCGCGGCGTCGAGCTCGCCTAGTTGGGCTCTGGCGCCCCCGCGGTGGATGCGGGCTCCGGCCACGCGATTTGGAGGGGCGCCCCTGAGGTCCACCGCCGCAGTGTAGTCCGCCAGGGCGCCCTTGAGATCGCCTGCTTTTTCCTTGGCCTCTCCGCGGTTGACAAGGGCCCAGCCCAGCGCTTCAGGCGGAGCGCCCTTGAGTTCGACCGCGGCCGTGTAGTCCGCCATCTCGCCCTGTAGATCGCCCAGTTGGTGCTTGGCAAAACCACGAGCGGTCAAGGCTGCGGCGACCATCCCTTTCGGAGCGCCCTTGAGTTCGACCGCGGCCGTGAAGTCCTCCTCGGCGCCTTGTAGGTCGCCCATTTGGCCCTTGGCGGTACCGCGGGCCATGAGGGCCTTCGCCTGCTGCGCTGCGGGAAGACCCTTAATTTCAGCCACGGCCATGAAGTCCGCCATCGCGCCCTGCAAATCGTCCAGTAGGCTCCTGATGAGACCACGATATACGAGGGCCTCGGCCACCACGAATTTGGGAGCACTCTTGAGTTCCGCGGCTGCGGAGAAGTCCGCCAAGGCGCCCTGCCGGTCGCCCCTGCGGAATCTGGCGACGCCCCGACCGACCAGGGCCATAGAGCGCACTTCAGGCCTTAAACGCGAGTGGGCCAGCGTGCGGTCGAAGCGCTCGATGGCTTCGGCATCGTTCCCCTTTAGGAGAAGGCATGCGCCAAATGCCAGCTGAACTCTCCAATCCTGAGGGTTCTTTGCAATAGCTTCCGAAAAGCCCTTTAGCGCGCCCTCCAGGTCCCCTTTTTCCATGAGCCGGGCTGCGAGAACCGAATACCCCAGCGACTGGAACTTGGCTCTGGACTTCAGTTGGGTGCCGCCGGCCAACTCGGCGAAGAGGCCAGCCGCTGACGACCAGTCGTCCGAGGTTATGTACGCGTCCGCAATACGTTCCATTTCCCTCTTGCGCTCCGTCAGGCTCTCCAAGCTCGCTGCGTAGTATTCGGCATCCCTGAGTGCTTGCGTCGCCATTCCGACCGAGCCGCACGACTGGTACCTGTGGAACCGGTCCCAGCGTTCCAGAAAGAGGCGTCTCCTTTCTTCTTCCGAGAACCATGCGCGAAGGAATTCAACAAAAAGCTCGATGCGCCGACGAGCCACAGAAACGTAACGCATCCAATACCAAACCGCGAACATCTGGTCCGCCACGCGGTAGATGGCGACTCTGCCCTTTCCCCCTCCCTCTAGGGCAACGTACCGCGCTTCCCTCAGCCGTCCAAGTTGTGTCGTAATGACGTTGAGAGGAAGGCGCGAATATTTGGAAATCTCAGCGGGGGATGCGACGCCATTGAGCCGAAGGAGCGCATCCAGCGTCTTGCTCTGCTGGCGCGGCATCTCAGCCAGTTCCTGCCTTAGCATCGGCGTGAGCCCGGCCACCGTCTCCCACAGCGCCTGAATAGGCTCGGCAAACTCACGTTGCGCAAGAATGTGATACAGCATCGTTACCAGCCGCGGGTTTCCCCCGGTGAGGAAGGAAAGCGTTCGGATGTTGACGGCGGACCGCTTGAGGCGAGACAAGAACTCACCGTTCTCATCCGCTTGGCCCAGTAAGCGGAGCATCTCAGCCACTTCTTCCTGGCTTAGCTCTGGCAATTCGACGGACGAGAAGAAATTGAAAAACCCTTTGTCGTAGCCGTAGATGTCCTGGAATACCTTCACCGAAGTGGTGATGAGCATGAGGAAGCGTTCAGTGCTAAGGCGTTTCCGAAAAGCCCTGTACTCACTGTCGGCCCTCCGATGCTTGCCTCTTCCTGCCGCGGTGTTCGGGAAGATTTGGTCGAAGTTGTCAATCAAAAGCAGGAGGCGTTTGCCATGTCGAGTGCAAATCTCCCTTAGTCCGTCCACTAGGAGAGCCGAGCTTTTTTCGTCGTCGCGCGCCGCTTGCGCCTGCTCAACAACCTTCTGTGCTTCGAACAGCTTCTCTTCCGCCGCGAGGGCGCGCAGAACCAATTCCCACAAATCGCGTTGCTTGTGGACGTAGTATTCTTCCTCGCGAAGTTGAATGCAGAACCACTTCGTGGAAGTCCCGAGGTCTTGGCGGATTCTGTCGCGAAGCGTGAGGAGTAAAGTGGTTTTGCCGATTCCGCGAGGTCCCGTCAGGATGTAATGCTGAATGGTCGTACGGTCTTCTTGCTCTCGAATGGCCGCGAGGAGACGATCGAGAATTTGCCCCCTGCCGACGAAGGTCGAATGCCGCTGCTCCGGAGGGAGTTCCCACGGATCGTAAACGAATCTGGGGACGGGCATAGGGCTTGCCTCCTAAGTCTTCTTGGCCTTGAAGGTACGGTAGTATCGCCGCCACCAGTCTCGCATCGTGCTCAACAGGAAGTAGTACTCGTTGGTGTTGGTGTCCAATATCACGTACCAGTCGTTCTCCAGGTCGGCCATGATTTCGTCAAACTCCAAACTCGATGAAGCCTTTTTCCTCGCTCTGCGGTAGGTATCGTAGAGTCCGCTCTGCGAGACGCGCGCGGACACCGCTTGCGCGATCTCCTGTAGGATGGCCACCGCCGCCCGCTCGCGAGCTGCGCCGTAACGCCGAAGGCGGTGGCGGTAGTGCTCGAAATAAGCGCGGCAGGTGGGCCCCAAGAGCCGCCTCTGGTAAATCTCATCGAGGTCGCGCGGGGTAAGCTCAGTCCCCTGGAGCTTCTCTTCGAGGATCAGTTGCGAAACCAGAAGGTGGAGGAAGTAAGGAACCGGCGGCGACACCAATTTGAACGCGTGGGCGAAGGCTTCGCTAGTAAATTTCAGCTGGTATTTCTCGCCCAGGGCATTCAAGAGCGACTCCGCTGCGTCTTTGTTGATTGCCTCGATAGCGACGCGGAAACAATCATTCAGTTTGTCTGAGACCTCCAACCGCCGCAGGATAATGTCGATGCCCGTTGACCCGCCCAGGATGAAACGGAAACGCCTCAAGCGGTCCTTCTGCTTCATTCGTAGTGAACGGAACCATTCCAAAAACGCCTGCGCTCCTTGAACACCGTGCTTTCTCTCAATGTTCTCTATGAGCTGCGGAAACTCGTCAACAATGAAAACGACCGTGTCCTCGGCCTTTTCCATTTCCAAAATAAGTGCCCTGCCTGTTTCTTCCCACGAGCCCTGAATAAGGTCTCTCAGCTCGACTGCAAAATAATCGCTCCGGACTTCGCTTACATGTCTGGCCAGAAAATCCATGAGCCGGGAGGGTAATCCCCTCACTGTGCTTAAGCAGCTCCGAAGCTTGTCATGCTCCAGGAGAGCAGCAATCAACTCCGCTGCGAACCTGTCGGGGTCGTGCACATCCTCGACATCCAGATAGACTGGGAGGTATCCACCGCGGGGTCGCTTCAGGACGTGTGCCATAACACCCGTCTTCCCGAATCGACGAGGCGCAACCAAGTAAATGTTGTTCCCTTCCAATAAATCCCAGACGCGCTCGATGAGGTACTCGCGGCCGAAAAGCTCGTCGGGTTCCGGCACGCCTCCTGGGAGGCTTCGAATAGTCTTCACGAAGGGCTCCTTTTCGGGAGGCTTTGCAGCCTCACAGAGGATAGCAACAAATCTGTTGCTTACGGAGAGGAAGCATAACAACAGATCTGTTGCTTGTCAAGCGTTTGTAGCAGGCGCAGATTTTCGTCCGTCAGCTGACGGACCGCCCGACAGGCTTCGCGCCCTGATCCCGCGAAGCGGCAGAAGGGACGGCCGTGCTAGGATGGGGATTTGTTGCCCGACGGAGCAGGTGTCGGGTGCCAGGCATCAGGTGTCAGGTCCCGTGTTCTTTCCTGACGCCGGAAACCGCTCCCCTGATCCCAAGTATGAATGGCGTTTCAAATGGCCCCCCCAATGGCAAGCAGTCCCGCCTGCGGGTGATGTTCCGCGCCCTCCAGTACCGGAACTACCGGCTCTTCTTCATGGGGCAGATTGTTTCGCTGGTCGGGACATGGATGCAATCCGTCGCCCAGTCCTGGCTGGTTTACCGCCTCACAGGCTCTGCGCTTCTTCTGGGCTTGGTGGGATTCTGCGGCCAATTCCCCGTGTTCCTGATGGCTTCGGTGGGAGGTATGCTCGCCGACCGGCACAACCGCCAGCGTATTGTGATTGCCACTCAGACGTCCGCTATGATCCTGGCTTTCATTCTTGCGGCTTTAACGCTGCTCGGTCATATCCGGGTGTGGGAAATCATGGTGCTGGCCACGCTGCTGGGCGTGGTCAACGCCTTCGACATCCCCGCCCGCCAGGCCTTCGTGGTGGAAATGATTCAGCCGCCGGACCTCATCAACGCCATCGCGCTCAATTCTTCCATGGTGAATGGGGCTCGCATGATCGGCCCGGCGGTCGCGGGGCTCACCGTGGCCGCGGTTGGGGAAGGGTGGTGCTTCTTCGTCAACGGGGCAAGCTACATCGCGGTGATCGCCGGCCTGCTCATGATGAACATTACCCCCAAGGAGCGCGAGTCCCCTGATTCGGGCCTGAAGAGCGTTGTGGAAGGCTTCCGCTGGGTGGCGCACACGGGCCCCATCCGCGCTCTTTTGTTATTGCTCGGCCTGGTCAGCCTGACGGGTATGCCTTACGCGGTTTTGCTGCCGATTTTCGCGGATCGCATCCTTCACCAGGGCGCTCGCGGCCTGGGCATGTTAATGGCCGCTGCGGGGACGGGCGCGCTCACCGGCACCCTGGTGCTGGCCTCCAAGCAGGGGGTGCGCGGCCTCGGCAAATGGATCACCGTGGCGGCATCGTGCTTCGGCGTGGCGCTGATCTTGTTCTCATTCTCCCGCTCGTTTTTGCTCTCCATGGCGTTTCTGTTTCCCGCGGGCTTCGCCATGATGATCGAGATGGCCTCTTCCAATACCCTCATCCAGACCATGGTCCCGGACGAGCTGCGGGGACGCGTGATGGCGATCTACTCGATGATGTTCATGGGCATGGCGCCTTTCGGGGCGCTCTGGGCAGGCGCGGCAGCCCATCATCTGGGCGCTCCCATGACCGTGGCTATCGGCGGGGTGGTATGCCTGGCGGGCGGAGTCACCTTCGGCTGGGCCTGGCGTTCTCTCCGCCCGGAGGCGCGCGAGTTGATTCTCGCCCAGGGTATGGCCGGCGGCGAGCCTGCCGAAGAGATGTCGGGTCAAGGCTTTCGCGTCAACGGCGAAAAAGCTAATTAGGTCTTCTTGGGCGGCTCGTCAGACTCGATGACGATTCGGTGAGCAACGATTTCCCCGCTCTCAGTCAAATCCCCGTCGACCTTCACCTTCAACCCTACGCGCAAATCCTTCGCCGAAGCCGAAGCGCCATCTTGGCGCTTGATTTCGGTTTTGTCGTCGTAGCGCACGTGAAAAACCATGTTCTCTTCCGTGCTGACCGTAAACTTGCCTTGGTCCAGGCGGTTGATCTTGCCTTCCAGGGTGAAGTTCATTTCCTGAGGCGGGCCCGCAACACGGAGGAAAGTTACATTGACGGGAGGGGCCGTGGCAAAAACCCCTGGCATCCCAACTGTCATGAGCAGGAGAAAAGCGCGGTGTACGAGCATGGGATTACCCCTTTGAGGAGAGGCTTGGAAATAGCGGTTGCTTAATTTCAGTCGGGGAAATTGATTCCCAGAAAATTGGTGACCTGAACGTATTCCATCCCCACCTCTCCGGCTCGTGGCGTCCCGGCCTCTCCTGCCCAGACCACTCGAAACAGCGCCGACTCGCTGCCCACTCTCGGTTTGACCTCGACTTGCATGCCCGGTTGGAGGGGAAGTAGCGTCTTCAGCCTTGCTCCAAACTTGCTGATAACGAGCAGATAGGTCTCCTCGTTAAAGGGCCTCCCGTCCGGCCAGGTTCCCGATATGGTGACCGGAATCTGAAGGTGCACGCGGGAACTCCGGCGCATCGGCGGCGACTCCGTCGGTTTCGGCATCAGAGCGTTCGGCCTCCCTCCATTGGAGATTGGCGATTGACGATGGAAACCATCGAGAATCCGCCGTGTTCAATCGACCCGCAGGTTCCTGCCGACCTGCGGGGGTAGCTTAGCACAGCGTGAGGGAGTCAAAGCAAGTAAGGTAAACTGGTTAGCCGGGAAGGAGGCGGAACGGAATGCGGGCCGTGGTGCAGCGAGTGAAGCGGGCAGAAGTTCGCGTGGACGGAGAGGTGGTGGGGCGGATCGGGGCGGGACTCCTGGTGCTGGTGGGCATCGGCAAGGGAGACAACGAGGAAAGCGGGAACCTATTGGCAGAAAAGATCGCAAACTTGCGAGCTTTCGATGACGAGCAGGGCCGGATGAACCGCTCCCTGCTGGAAACCCACGGCGACGTGCTGTGCGTTTCCCAGTTCACACTTTATGGGGACTGTCGCAAAGGGCGCCGGCCCAGTTTCGATCTCGCCGCAGCGCCCCAGGATGCCCGTCCGCTCTACGAAGCCTTCCTGTCGTCACTGCGGGCGCTCGGGCTGGCGGTGCAGGCCGGTAAATTCCAAGCCCGAATGGATGTGGAGCTGGTCAACGACGGGCCGGTCACCTTGCTGCTCGATACGGAGAAAGTGTTCTGAATTCGTTGTTCGTTGTCATTGCCGATTTTCGACTGCCGATTTTCGATTAACTCCGGCGCCTGCTCGCGCTCGGCAATCAGCAATCCTACGCCGCCGCCTCGCGTCGGAAGAGAACCTGTACGCCCTGGCGCCAGGAGTCATTGAGGCCAACTCGGATGACTTGAATGCCGGGGTCCATGTACCGCAGGAGCAGTGGGGTGGTCGAGTGGAACCGAAAAGCGGGTGAGATGAGATAAAGCAGTGGCGGAGCCTTGGCGAGCTCCAGGTCCGGAAAGTACCCCCTGGCGCGAAACTGGTCCCTTTCTTGAAGCCACTTGACGCGCAGCCAGTAGTCCAGAGCCTGGAGAGGCAGGTTGATCTCCTCATGCAACTTCAGTTCCAGGATGGCCAGCCGGCCGCTCCGCGTCGCCAGCAGAATATCAATGACGCCGCGATCCACTCCTGTGAAGGCCGGCACCTGAGGATAGACATGGGCGGGTGACAGTGCGGGGTCGAGCCTGGTGACGTCGCGAATCAGCAGGCTTTCCAGCCACCGCTCGGACTGGAGGCGGTAGAAATCCTGCGAGGGGTCGGAGGTGTCCGCCCTGCGGATTTCCAGCACTTGGATCAGGAAGCGGCGGAATTCTTCCTCCTCGCCCTCTTCCAGCTTGCGAACACTCCCCTCCAGACCAAAGTAAATGCGCGGCGCAAGCTGGCCTTCCACTCGGGCAACTTCCAGGCCCAGCACTCGCAGGGATAGGAAGGTTCCCGTGGGATCGGGAAGCACGTCGATCCGGTCGTGGAGATCCCCCAGCAAATTACGTAAGAGCGGGCGATGCCGCTCGGCGAGCGCCAAGCCTTGGCGGCGCGGTACCAGGCGGGTCTCTACATTCCCGAAATCCCTCAAGTCCACGGGCTCGGGATGGTCCTGACCGGGCTGCCAGGCGAGGATCTCCAGTTGCACGGCGCGCCGATGCAGGTAGGCTGCGCGGTGCGCAGCCAAGTCGACCGCGCTGCCGGGCAAAAACAATTTCAGCCCGGGCACCACAACGCGCTCGGAGCGGCTGCGCAGCCAGTCCAGCCAGATGAGGGCGAAGGCCAGCACGGCGTCCGCGGCACCGATCGACTCCGCCTCGCCCAACCCGAGGAACGCCCAGGCGGTGCGGCCCTGACGCGCCAAGCCGCGGATATACCAGGCGGAAAAGGAATGCTCGCGGTCGGAGCGGTTGCTCACGTGCTCGAAGGACCAGCCGCGAAATTCGCGCCCCAGCATGGCAAGGAATTGTTTGCGGAAAGCGCCGCGTTCGAGGTTGCGCTCGCTGGGCTTGGAAGCCGAAAGCTCGCGGAACTCCAGCGTCCCCGATTCTCGCCCGCCGGGTTTCCGCGCATAGACACCCATCCGGCTTCCATCGCGATAGGCCACTTCTTCCACGCGGCGGGAAATCGAACGGGCAGCGTTCCAGGCAGTGAAAATCAGCTTGCCGTACTCCATCGTCAGCCGCCACTCCGCCGCCGTAAGGTCGAGGAGCTCCGCTTCCTCCTCAACTAAGATGGGATGGCGAAGTGACTTCAGGAATGACTCAAGCTCCGCCTGGAGCGCCTGGAGGGAGTCGCTGTTTGGCGACGAAGACATGGCGGCCCGGTGCCATTATAGACCTGTGGATTGGGGACGGCCAATGGGGGCGGGGCTTTCCCCGCCCTGGTAGAGACCTCGAGGGCCGCATGGCCATGCGCCCCACCTCTACGCTATGCAGGCGCACTGCTGCTGGGCCAACGAGTCCTTGTGAGCAGGGGTTACCCTCTGGCTCTTCATCCAGGTCGCCAGCAACCAGACGGCCCCGTTGGGGGCAAGATGCACGTAGAAAACGCGCTCGCCGTCTTCCACGTCGTAGAAACCATTGCGGTGAGGATCAGGCAGAGCAGGAGCGCCCTGGGTCAGGAGCCTGCGCAGCTCTTCCACGGCTTCCGCACGGCAGTTCCGCGGATTATCGATGATGGGGTCGTAATCAAGTCGAAGTAGCATGGGCCCCTCCTTTTCCCCAAAACAACAGCTTCTGAATTCCATTACGCAGCAGGCGCCCGAAGAGTTTCATCAAGGGCGATCCTTAGTTCGCTTTCTTGTCGCGTTCTCTTCCACACGCCCGCCTTTTTCGTGCGCCCGAACGGCGAAGATTTGGAGGCCGCAAGCAAGCTACCCTCCGAGAGTTACAGCTTGATGAATGCGAAGTTAATTTGCTGCGTCCGCATCGATTCTCCTCATTTCATTAGACGGAAAAGAGGGGTGGGGGTCACCAGGGACCCCAAGATTCTTCGCAGGAGCAAGAATCCTTACGAGTCGCCTTTTGAGTGCAGCCTTCCTCTTGCCATTCTTTTCGTTTGGCTTTCGCGGTGGTGCCCAGTACCATGGAGGCGCGGTTGGGGCAAAACCGGTCCGAGGCGCCTCGGAAATTCCGTGGGGCTGTGGCATGGGAATCCCCGCCCCGCCGGGCCTGGAAATATGTGAGGTCTTTATGCCTACGAAGCGTTTGCTCTGCGGTGTCGTATTTAGCTTCCTGTTGGCGACCAGCCTCCTCGCGCAGGACACGAAGTACCCGCCCCGGCGCGAGCAGATTCCCGGGCCCGAAAAAGCGGCGGACTTCCCTGCCTGGCTCGCCGACGTCCAGCACTGGCGCGCCGAGCGGCTCATCCGCATGGGCTACGACGGCTCCGAATACTCTCGCCCGGACCTGAAGTGGACGCAGTCGAGCTTCATCCAGCCTCAGATGATGATTCACGAGCGCACCTTCTACGATCCGCAGGCGGGAAAGTACACGGTGGACCGCTATCTGGACGACCTCGAACGCCGCTACGGCGGAATCGATGCGGTGCTCATCTGGCAGTCCTACCCCAACATTGGAATCGACAACCGCAGTCAATACGACCTGCTGCGCGACATGCCTGGCGGGGTCCCGGCCCTGCGGCAGATGATCGAGGACTTCCACCATCGCGGGGTGCGTGTGTTGTTTCCCGTCATGGTGTGGGATCAAGGGACGCGCGACGAAGGCGTGCCCAATTGGACGGCCACGGCGCGTCTGCTGGCTGAAATCGGGGCCGACGGAGTCAACGGCGACACACTGGACGGTATCCCCCGCGCCTTCCGCACCGCCTCCGACCAGACCGGGCACCCCCTCGCCCTGGAGCCTGAAGGTGGCCCCTCGGATGAGGCCCTCGCCTGGAACAACCTGAGTTGGGGCTATTGGGAGTACCCCTTCGTCCCCATGCTCAGCCGTTATAAATGGCTGGAGCGCCGCCACATGGTGAACGTATGTGACCGCTGGAATCGCGATAAGACTGACAACCTGCAGTTCGCCTTCTTCAACGGCGTGGGATACGAAAGCTGGGAGAATATCTGGGGCATCTGGAACCCCATCACGCCTCGTGACGGCGAGGCCCTGCGCCGGATCGCGACGCTGGAGAGGGCTTTCGCGCGCCTGCTCATCAGCCCGGATTGGGAACCCCACACGCCCACCCTCCAATACGGAGTCTTCGCCAGCAAGTTCTCCGGGCAAGATGAAACGCTCTGGACGATTGTCAACCGCAATGAATACGACGCGGGCGGCCGGCAAATACAAGTCCCCTTCGACGCGAAGACTCTCTACTATGACCTCTGGCACGGAGTGGAATTGAAACCGGAAGCGGCCGGCGCGACCGCCACCCTGAGCTTTGAACTCGAAGCTCACGGCTTCGGCGCGGTGTGGGCTACCCAGAGAGAACCGGACGAGGCCGCGCAAAGACTCCTCTCCCGGATGAGCGAGCACGCCCAAAAGGCCCTCCGGGACTTTTCCCACCAGTGGCAATTCCTGCCTCAGCAGCTCGTGGAGATTCCCCGTACCGCGCCGGCGCGCACTGCGCCGCAGGGGATGGTTTTGATTCCGGGCCGGAATTTCGACTTTCGCGTTTCGGGTATCGAGATCGAGGGTGAAAACGAGATCGGCGTGGACGTGCAGTATTCCTGGGAAGACGCTCCGCGGCGTCATCACTTAAAGACAATCGAGATTAAGCCGTTCTACATTGACAAATATCCAGTGACGAACCTGGAGTTCGAAAATTTCTTGGACACGACACATTACCGCCCCAAGGGCGACCACAATTTTCTGCGGGATTGGAAGCGCGGGACTTTCCCCGAGGGCTGGGCGAACAAGCCGGTCACCTGGGTGTCGCTGGAGGACGCGCGCGCCTACGCGGCCTGGGCTGGGAAGCGCCTGCCGCACGAGTGGGAATGGCAATACGCCGCGCAGGGGGCGGACGGCAGAGCCTATCCCTGGGGCAACGAGTGGGTGCCGGCGGCGGTGCCCCCTCCCGACCAGACCCGCTCGATGCGCGGGCCAACGGATGTGGATGCCTATCCGAATGGCGCCAGCCCCTTCGGCGTAATGGACCTGACAGGAAACGTCTGGCAGTGGACGGACGAATACCAGGATGACCACACCCGAGCCGCGATTTTGCGTGGTGGAAGCTACTATCAGCCGCAAGGCTCCATGTGGTACTTCCCCCAAGCCTACAGGCTCACCGAGCACGGAAAATACTTGCTCATGGGCTCCAGCATCGACCGCTCAGGAGCCGTGGGCTTCCGCTGCGCCGTTGACGCGGAGTAGGACCGATTGGCGATTGCCGATTTCCGATTGAAAAAGGCTTAGTTCACTCAATCTGCAATCGTCAATCGACAATCGCCAATGATTGAAAGGCTCCTCATCCCGGGCCCCGTCGGTTCGCTCGAGGCCTTGCTCGAGCTAAACCCATCGTCGCGCCCGCCTCTCGCCGCCCTGGTGTGCCATCCGCACCCTCAGCACGGCGGAACAATGCACAATAAGGTTGTCTTTCGCGCCGCCAAGGCTGCCCTTCAGGCTGGCGTCCCGGTGCTGCGTTTCAACTTTCGGGGTGTCGGAAAGAGTGCGGGAACCTTTGCGGACGGAATCGGAGAACGCGGCGACGTGCGGGCGGCTCTGGACTACCTTCAAGCACGCTTTCCCAACACGCCTCTCTGTCTTATGGGATTCTCCTTTGGGGCCTGGGTAGGTTTATACGTCGGGGCAGGCGACCCGCGCGTCGCGGCACTGGTAGGACTCGGCCTTCCCGTCAGTCAGTTGACGGACCTGAGCTTTCTACGCGAGGTCAGCAAGCCTAAGCTTTTCGTTCAGGCTGCTCTCGACCAATTCGGCCCGGCCGACCAGATGCAAGCGTTCTACGATTCCCTGCCGGAGCCGAAACAGATTCATTGGGTCCAAGGAGCCGACCACTTCTTCGCGGGGAAGCTGGAAGAAGTCCAAACCGCCGTTCGAGAGTTTCTGGGAGGCGTCGTGCGCGGAGCGTGATAGCCTCTTTGATCCGGAATCCGGGATCCTGAATTCGGAGCGTGATAGCCTCTTTGATCCGGAATCCGGAATTTTGAATCCGGAATCATTCTCCAGCCCATGCCCGACCTGGAAGACGCCGAACGCGAACCGCTCTACTGCCCTCGATGCCAGGAGCAGGTTTCGGATCCCCTCGTCTGCGGCGACTGCGGCGCCGTCATCTGCCGCCGCTGCGGAACTCCGCTCGAAAAAGTGGATGAACTCGGAATCGGGTAAGGGCGGTCCTTGGTCCGTTACTCCTAGATTGTCAAGGCCGCGCAACCACCCTGGCCTCCGGCCACCCCTCCTCAACACCACCCCTTATCCCCTCCTCGGAGAGGAAGGGACCAAGGGGTGGTCGGGGTAATCACTTTGGACGAATGACCAAGGACTAAGGACCACGGACCTGCCCGTCAGTATGCCGCGAGTTCCTTCGCGACCCGGACAATATCCGCGGGTTGGGGCAAAACAGCTTCCTCCTGGATAGGATGGTACGGAATGTAAACATCTTTGCCGGCGAGGCGTCGAACTGGCGCGTCGAGGAATTCGAAGAGTTCTTCGCCGATCCGCGCGGCGATTTCGGCGCCATAGCCCCAGGAGAGGTTGTCCTCGTGCAGGACCAGGACGCGGTTCGTTTTCTTCACTGAGGCGGCAATCAATTCCCAGTCGTAGGGATTCAATGAGCGGAGGTCGAGAATCTCCGGCTGAATGCCTTCCTGCTCCAGCGTCTTGGCCGCCTGCACGGAGCGGATCACCAGCGAACCGTAGGTCACGATGGTCAGGGTTGTGCCCTCGCGCACCAGCTTGGCTTTGCCGAAGGGGATCATGTAGTCCTTGCCGGGGTAAGGGGCGCGATTATGCGTCTGGCGATAGAGGTGCTTGGGCTCCAGGAAGAGGACCGGATCGTCCGAGCGGATGGCCGTGCGCAACAGGCCGTTGGCATCCAGCGCCGTGGAGGGCATCACCACACGCAGGCCCGGCAGGTGCGTAAAGATCGATTCGCCGGACTGGCTGTGATAGATGGCGCCACCGGCCAAGTAGCCCCCGATCGGCGCACGAATGACCAGCGGGCAGGCGAAGGCGTTGTTCGAGCGCCAGCGCATCGTCGTCAATTCATCACGGATTTGCATCATGGCAGGCCAGATATAATCGAAGAACTGGATTTCGACCACGGGCTTCAGCCCGCGCATCGCCATGCCGATGGCCCGGCCCACGATGCTCGCTTCCGCCAGGGGGACGTCGTAGCAGCGCGCGCTGCCGAACTGCCGTTGCAGCCCATGCGTAACTTTGAAGACGCCGCCCTTCCCTTTCACCTTCGATAATTCAGATTCGTGACTGCAGTCCGCCACGTCTTCCCCGTAGACAACGATTCGAGGGTCGCGCGACATCTCGTCGCGCAGGCAAGCATTAATGAGGTCCACCATGGTCTTGGGCTCACCGTGAAACTTCGGCGGCTGGTCGAAGTGTTCCGAGGTGGGATCGACGGTGGGGGAATACATGTAATCGAGGACGGTTTCGGGCGAGGGGGGCTGGACAGTCAGTGCCTGGTCGGCCGCCTCACGCACTTCGCGCTCCACCGCCGCCTCGATTTCTCTCAGCTCCTTATCCGTTACCAGCCGCTCCCGTTGGAGGAATCTGGCGAGACGTGTGAGCGGGTCCCGCCGCGCTTCCTCTTGGCGGACCTCTTCCGGCTTGTAGAGGCGCTCGTCGTCGGAGAGCGAATGGGAGTAGGGGCGAATCACGCGGGCGTGCACCAGCGCCGGACCTTTCCGCTGTCGAACGTGCTCCACGGCTTTGCCCGCCGCTTCATAACTTTCCGCGAAATCCGTGCCGTCGCACTCCAGCGTGAGCAGATGGGGATAGTTCCTTACGAGAGCTGCAATATTGCCTCCCGCCGTTTGCATGTCCACGGTGACCGAAATCGCGTAGCCGTTGTCCTCCACCACGTAGAGCACCGGCAGCTTGCGGATCGAGGCCCAGTTGAGCGACTCCCAAAACTCGCCCTCACTCGTAGCGCCGTCCCCCATCGAAACATAAACGACTTCATCCGCCTGGAAACTGGTGGCGAGTTCCGCGGCCTCGCGGACAAGGGAGAAATACCAGCTCGCCTCCGCCGTGCCCACGGCCTGAAGGATCTGCGTGCCCGTCGGACTCGACTGGGTAATAATGTGTAGCTTCTTCGAGCCCCAGTGAGAAGGCATCTGGCGCCCGCCCGAACCAGGGTCGTCCTTGGCGCCCACCGACGCCAGCAGCATCTCATAAGGCGTGAAACCTAGTTGCAGGCAAAAGGCTCGATCGCGGTAGTAAGGATAGAACCAGTCGTACCCTGGTTTGAGGTGGAGAGCCGTGGCAACGTTAATGCCTTCGTGCCCCACGCCGTTGATCTGAAAAAAGGCGCGGTTCTGCCGCTTGAGCTGGATCTCTTTGTCATCGACGCGCCGCGAAAGATACATCACGCGGTACGCGCCAAGGAGCAACTCCCTCGAAAGCTTTGCAGCTTTCAGAACATGATTCGTCGCCGTGGGCATGAATCCTCACTGAGGCGAAATGCACGACTTGCTAATTCCTTGCGCAGAGCAGAGCAACCTTCCACCAATCCCAGATTATCAGATTCTGAAAAGATAAAGTCAACGGTCACTCCATTTGAGCTAACCGAACGGTCGGGCGGAGAAACAGGTATCGGGTTTCAGGTTCCGGGTGCCAGGGGGAAAAGATCACCGCGGAGGCTTGGAGCCCGTGCGGGATTGTGGTAGAGTGGCGAAGGAAAGGCGAAAAGGACAGAAGTCAGAAGTCAGAAGTCGGGAGTCAGGAGTCAGAATGAAGCCGGCGGAAAAGGCCACCAACCGACAACGCCTGCCAGCAGGTCAGGCAGGGACCGCGGACAATGGACGTTCGACAGCAGGCGAGCAGCTAGCCACCAGGGAATCTTCCGGACTTGCCTCGGTCGCCGCAGCGCTACAGGAGATCCAAGAGAAGTCCAAGAGTTATCGCACGTCGGGCGGGGTAACGGCGCTGAAGCATTTCCCGGCCCGCGAGGCGCGCTGGGCCCCCATCCCGGATTTTCTCCCCGCCCCTCTGGTAGAGGCCCTGAAAGCGCGCGGCTTTACGGCTCTCTATACTCACCAAGCGCTCGCCTGCCAGCATGCTCACGACGGCAAGAACGTGGTCGTCGTCACACCCACGGCGTCCGGCAAGACCCTTTGCTACAACCTCCCCATCCTGAGCGAGCTGGTAGAGAAGCCGGAGGCGCGGGCGCTCTATCTGTTTCCGACCAAGGCGCTCTCCCAGGACCAACTTGTCGAACTCAACCGCTGGACGGAGAAGCTGGGTGACGCGGTCCGCACCTTCACCTACGATGGCGACACCCCGCAAGACGCCCGCAAGGCCATCCGCGCGCGCGGCAATCTGGTGATCAGCAATCCCGACATGCTGCACGCCGGCATCCTGCCCCATCACACCAAGTGGCAGCGGCTGTTCGAGAACCTCCGCTACGTGGTCATCGACGAACTGCACTACTACCGCGGGGTTTTCGGAAGCCACTTGGCCAACGTCCTCCGGCGTCTGAAGCGCGTAGCGGAGTTCTACGGCAGCCGCCCGCAGTTCATTTGCACCTCCGCCACCATTGCCAACCCGGAAGAGCTGGCGGCGCGGATCATCGAGGAAGACGTGACGCTGGTGGAAGAGAATGGCGCACCCTCGGCAGAGAAATATTTCGTCCTCTACAACCCTCCCGTCGTGAATCAGCAACTGGGTATTCGCCGGTCTTATCTGAATGAGACCCGGCGCATGGCGCGGACATTTCTGGCTCGCGGGCTCCAGACCCTTATTTTCGCCAACAGCCGGTTGGCCACCGAAATCCTGGTCACCTATCTAAAGGAGGATTTTTCAAAGGCTCCACTGGGGCCCGAGGCGGTGCGCGGTTATCGCGGCGGATATCTCCCGCTCGAACGGCGGGAAATCGAGCGCGACCTGCGCGAAGGGCGCCTGCTGGGCGTGGTGGCCACCAACGCCCTGGAACTCGGCATCGACATCGGCAGCCTCGATGTGGCGGTGCTCGCCGCCTACCCCGGAACCATCGCCTCCACCTGGCAGCGTGCCGGGCGCGCCGGGCGGCGGCAAGGGACTTCCGCGGCGGTACTCGTGGCCTCCAGCGCGCCCCTCGATCAGTTCATGGCGCAAAACCCGGAATATTTCTTCGGCCGCTCGCCCGAGCACGGTTACGTCAATCCTGACAACCTCCTGATCCTCCTCAACCACCTGAAGTGCGCCGCGTTCGAGCTTCCCTTGCGCGAGGATGAGAAATTCGGCACGCACGAACTGCGCCCTCTCCTCAAACACTTGGAAGAAGTCGGGTTTCTCCACTCGACGAGCGACGGCTGGCACTGGGTGTCGGAGAGCTATCCGGCCGACGCCATCAGCCTGCGGTCGGTTTCTTCCGACAACTTCGTTATCGTGGACAACACGCGCGAACCCCGCGTTATCGGCGAGGTGGATTTTTCCAGCGCCCTCACGACCCTGCACGAAAAGGCCATCTACCTCCAGGATGGCCAGCAGTACCACGTGGAGCGTCTCGAATACGACGACCGCAAGGCTTACGTGCACGAGGTGGTCTCCGAGTACTTCACGGATGCCATCTCTTACACGAAAATCAAAGTCCTCGAGACCTTCGAGTCTGAGGCGGCCGGTCCGGCGCTCCAGCGCCATGGCGAAGTCCAGGTGAACACGCAGGTGGTGGGCTTCAAGAAAATCAAGTTCCACACCATGGAAAACGTGGGCTCGGGGGAACTGTCGCTGCCGGAACAGGAAATGCACACCACCGCCTTTTGGCTGACCTTGCCGCGGGCGATGATGGAAAGCCTTCCCTTCAATGCCGCCGAACGACTGGACGGCGTCCAGGGTTTGGCCAACGCGCTCGGGGCCATCGCCACCCTGCTGGTGATGTGCGACGCCCGCGACCTGGGCACGGCAGTGGGGGAAAATCTGCAGTCAGGAGTCGGAAGTCAGGAGTCAGAGGACGGAGGGCAGCAGGCAGAGGACAGAAACAAGGAGTCGGAGGACGGAGGGCAGCAGGCAGAGGACAGAAACAAGGAGTCGGAGGACGGGAGCCTAAAGTCGGAAGTCGGGAGCGGGAATGGGCTCGATGAGCGGCTTGCGCCGCCGGAAGGTGATTCGGAATCCGGAATCCGGAATCCGGAATCCGGAATCCGGAATCTGAAATCCGGGATCCGGAATCTGAAACCTCAGATCTTCGAGCCCAACATTTACTTGTACGATAAATATCCGGGCGGAGTCGGTCTCAGCGAGCCGCTCTTCCGGATGAGCGCCTCGTTGCTGGAAAAGACGCAGAGCCTCATCGCCAACTGCCCTTGCCCTGCCGGATGTCCCTCCTGCGTGGGGCCGGTCGGCGAGGTCGGCGAAAAAGGCAAAGCAGTGGCGCTGGAAATCTTGCGCCGCATTGGTGCGGCCACGTAGCGCCGCGCTTAAGCGAAGCGTTGAAGAATGTCCGTCGTCCGTTGGCCGCTGTTTAAGGTGGAGGGCCAGTTCCTCGTGCTTAGGCATCCGGCCCAAACCACTAGCTGGTTTCAAAGCAAAATGCTTTCCCTTTAGAATCAATACGTTAGGAGGCTCTCGGGGCTTTTGAAGTGGATCCCAGCAACCTTCGCGGCAACTGACCAAGGACAAAATATGAAGGACATGCTTAGTTCATGACTCTCGATCAAAAACTCCGCTTACTCAAGCGCCAATCCCGCCAGGAGGGGACTCGCGACCGCGATCGCGAACTCGCGCGGACGCTCGAATACCTGCGCCGCCTCACCGTGCCGCCCACGCCCCGCAAGCTCCCGGCCCAGCGGGCGCCCAAAGGCATCGAGGAATACGTGGACGGCGAGATCCGAGAAAACGCCTTCGGCCCATTCTTCCTGGCCAGTCAGGCGTTCCCCTTTGGGCGGCCTTACGGAAACCTCCGCCTCGGCGACGTGGCGACCGCGGACCTCAGCCCTCTCAATGTGTTTTTGACAGCAGAGGACAGGTATCGGATAGAAGAAAGCAGAAGGCAGGAGACAGAAGTCAGGAGTCAGAATGGGTTTTCGGAGCGATCTGGGGCGCCGGACGGTCTTGCGCAATCCAAAATCCAAAATCTAAAATCCAAAATCTCTGAGGATCATCCTCAATCCAAAATCGAAGTGGGGTTGCTGGACCCTTCCCAGTTAGTCTTCCTGGACACGGAAACCACCGGCCTGGCGGGCGGAACAGGCACCTGCGCTTTCTTGATCGGCATTGGAACCGTAGAAGGCCTGAGGTTCGTGGTCCGCCAGTTCTTCCTGCGCGATTACCCGGAGGAGAAAGCCCAGCTCCAGGCGCTCAGCGACGCCCTGGCGCCGCACCAGGGCCTGATTACCTTCAATGGGAAAACCTTCGACGTTCCGCTCTTGGAAACGCGGTACGCGCTGGCGCGGATGAAGTCACCTTTCGGGCGCCTGCTCCATTTGGACGCGCTCCACCCGGCACGGCGGCTCTGGAAGCTGCGCCTGGAGAGTTGCAAGCTCACTGACCTGGAGAGCGCACTGCTGGGCATCCACCGCGATGGGGACGTCCCGGGGTCGGAAATTCCCGGCATCTATTTCGATTACCTGCGGACAGGAGACGCTCAGGGCTTGCAGTCGGTCTTTCACCACAACGCGCTTGACATTATCACCCTGGCCGCGCTGACGGTGCAACTCGCGCGCGCGCTTGCCGACGCCACCACACTGGAATCGCCCCTCGACCTCTTCAGCCTTAGCCGCATCCTGGGAGCCACCGGCTCGGGTGAGCAGTCAATTTCCATCTGTCGGCAGGCGCTGGCGACGGGACTTCCGCAACCCGTCGAAAGCCAGGCTTTGCGCCACTTGGCGTTCCAGCTCAAACGCCAGCGGCGGCATGAACTTGCCGCGGAAGCCTGGTTGGAACTGACGCGCCGGGAAGCGCCGCTGGCGATCGAAGCTTGCGAAGAATTAGCGATCTATTACGAGCACCGGCGGCGGGATTCGAGAACGGCTCGCGAATTCGTCGCCGCCGCGCTCGAGCGCCTGCGCGAGCAGTCGCCTTCCCATCCCCAGGTCCCTCGCTTCACCCACCGGCTGGCAAGGCTTGAGAAGAAATTGAGCCGGGTCGGCAGCGCCGCTCCCCTGCCGCTGGCCCCGTCCCCGCCCTGAGGGGTTGCGAAGAAAAGTGTCTGCCGGCCGCTGAAGCGGCGGGTTACTCAACTTGGCGCGCGGTCACTCCTCGTCTCGTTCGTTTTTGCCCAGGGATTTTAGGGTTTCGAACTTTCTCTCCACAGACTCTTCCCGGCTGTCGCCCTTGACGGTGACAATCTCCACAGCGCCCACTAAGCGCAGATAGTCCGGCTCGCCCTCTTCGTGGCCTGTTCCCCGCTCCACTCTTCCGGAGAAGCGATAGTACTTGCG
>Ga0209777_10003155_pt1 | contig 20801 bp, 14 predicted proteins | sample FrelakmetHBP12HB_FD_187147 | JGI IMG/M metagenome (GOLD analysis project Ga0209777, IMG submission 187147) | Freshwater lake sediment microbial communities from the University of Notre Dame, USA, for methane emissions studies -HBP12 HB (SPAdes)... | ecosystem: Environmental > Aquatic >...
CCACGATGTTCGGGTTCATGCGGGACGGTCTCTAGCACCTATCCGGCCGCCACCTACAGCATGAACCCGAACATCGTGGTCATTCTCGACTGCTACATTCGGGTAACGAGCGGCAATTCGTACACCGACCGTTACATCATGCCGATCTCGCGCACGGAATATGCCAGTTTCGCCAACAAGTTGCAGATCGGGTTCCCGACGACCTACTGGATGGACCGACTGCTCGCCCCTACCGTCACCTTGTGGCCGTCCCCCGATGGAAATGAAGCCTCGCTCAACTACTATTGCGTCCAACAAATTCAGGACTCTGCCTATACCAATGGTCAAACTGTGGATATTCCTTATTATTTCTTTGAAGCTTTTGCTACTGGTCTTGCGGCTCGTTTGGCGGTCATTTGGGCACCGGATCGGGCTCAGGGGCTAAAATTGCTTGCGGATGAAGCCTACGACATTGCCGCAAGGCAGAACGTCGAAACGTCCAACATCTATATTTCGCCGACGTTACAGCCCTATTGGAGGGCCTGATGAGCAACAATTTCTACGTTTATGAGCATTGGTGGCTTGACCGAGACGAATGTTTTTATGTCGGGAAGGGTAAGGGTCGCAGGGCTTATAATATGGTTTGGAGAAACCCATACCACAAAGCAATTCAAACAAAAGTTGCAAACGAGGGGTTTGCAATTGAGGTAAAAATTATTGCCTCTGGACTAAGTGAAAAAGAAGCTTTTTCTTTAGAAATTGAAAGAATCGCTTTTTGGCGCAGCGCCGGAATTGAACTTGCCAATATGACCGGAGGCGGCGAGGGAATATCAAATCCTTCCGAAGAAGTGCGTAAAAAAATATCCAAAGCAAAAATTGGCAATAAAAATATGGTCGGAAGAAAATTGTCCGAAGAAACAAAAAATAAAATATCAAAAGCTCATTCTGGAAAAAAACCAAATTGGGATGTTATAAACAAACTATCGGAAATAAATAAAGGTCACAAACGCTCTGTCGGCAAAAAAGATTCTGCTGAGACTAGGGCAAAAATGTCCGCTGCGCGTATGGGGAACAAATACGCTCAAGGCAGAATTTGGACAGAAGAAGCCAGAAAGAAGGTTTCCGAGAGAAACAAAGGTAAAAAAATGTCTCCGGAAGCAATTGAAAAGACCGCTAAAGCGTCTAGAAAGCCGGTCAGATGCTTGACCGATAAAAAAATTTTTATATCGGCAATTGAAGCCGGTAAATTTTACGGCTTGTTTAATCACGCAAAAGTTGTTGAAGTTTGCAGAGGGGTCAGAAAAACCGCAGCAGGAAGAACATTTGAATACATAAAGGATGAAAATTGATGGCTTACGCCAGTAAACTTGGTAAAGCTAGAATATCTTCGACATTCCCGATGGCGGCGGGTATATGCGACCGTTGCGGTTTTGTATATAACTTTGCTAATCTTAAGTGGCAATACGATTGGCGTGGCGCTACACTTATGAATCTTAAAATATTAGTTTGTGATACTTGTTATGACACGCCTCAAAGCCAACTTAGAAGCATAGTGTTACCCCCGGATCCGATGCCTATTGTTAATGCTAGGCCGGAAAACTATCAAGAGGACGAGACGGATTACCAGACCGTCTCCGCACCTTCGACGATTGACCCGAATACGGGCATCCCGATCCCGCCGACGACTATTCTGAATACGCAAGACGGTCAGACTCTGACGGAGCAGCCGCTTGGGGTCCCTGTCGGATTGGAACAGGCGGCGATCATGCCGCTTCAGGGCACGACGCAATACGCCGTTGCGCTGCCGATATTGTCAATTTCTTCTACGGGAACGCCCGTCGTTACAGTAACATGCTCTGCGCCTCACAATCTTCAGAACAATTCGCAAGTATCGGTGGAGGGAGCGGCAAATAACGCCGCAAATGGATTCTATTCAATTACAGTAACGACCGCCACGGCATTTACCTATAACGCAAACAGCTTTATTCCTGCGGGCTCGTTGCTCGGCAACAATACTTTGATCCTGACCGCCAACGTCGGGGTGCCCTACAACTATCCGCAGATACCGCAAACGGGGATTTGACGTGGCAAACACAACCGTCCCGAACCTTCCGCAGGCCATCGCGCTCACGAACGCGGATCTTATCCAGATCGTTCAGGCGGGAACGTCCTACAAGGCGCAAGTCGGCCTGCTCGCCAACGTCCCCGGACTGGTCGGACCGACCGGCCCCGTCGGATCATCTGGCCCTACCGGGCCCACTGGCAACACCGGCAACACCGGCCCGACCGGCCCCACGGGATCGCAAGGGATAAGCGGCCCGACCGGCCCCAGCGGTACGGGTCCGACAGGCCCGACAGGCCCGACTGGCAATTCAGGATCGACGGGACCAACTGGCCCTACGGGCCCCACTGGAACTACTGGATCAGCCGGCCCCACGGGACCAACTGGAACTGGCCCTACGGGTCCGACTGGCCCGGCGTCCACCGTTGCGGGGCCGACGGGACCGACTGGAACCGGACCTACGGGACCAACGGGAAATACGGGTTCGACCGGCCCGACGGGACCGACTGGAACCGGACCTACGGGGCCGACCGGCCCAACTGGCGCGCAGGGCTCTCTTTATCCCACGACTTCCTCGACGACGCTGACGATTGGAACCGGGACCCAATCCCTCACGGTTGCAACTGGACTTGCGTATACCGTCGCGCAACAGGTCCTCATCGCGAATAGCGGTTCCAATTATATGATTGGCACCGTTACGTCCTATAATTCCGGGACGGGCGCGATGGTCGTAAATGTGACCTCCGTCACGGGAAGCGGGACTTTCTCGTCTTGGACGGTGAATCTGAACGGCGCGCCCGGCCCCGCAGGCCCGACTGGCCCGACCGGTCCCACGGGTTCGACAGGATCTGGAGGCCCGACCGGCCCAACTGGTACGGGACCAACCGGTCCCACGGGGCCGACAGGTAATACCGGATCTGCTGGTCCGACCGGACCAACGGGGCCGACCGGCTCAACGGGGCCGACCGGCTCAACGGGCTCAACCGGCCCGACGGGTCCGACTGGGCCCACCGGATCGACCGGCTCGACCGGATCAACGGGACCGACTGGCCCGACCGGACCGACCGGTTCGACGGGACTTGGTTACGCTGGATTGACCAGCACCACGTCTATGACTATCAGCACCGGATCGCAGACGTTCACGACTAATCTTGCCTCCACTGCGACAGCGTTCGCGGTCGGCAACCAAGTCCGCATCAATTACACGACAACCCCGACCAATTACATGGAGGGCAACGTCACGGCGTTCTCAGGAACGTCAATGACGGTGAATGTCACCTATACCACCGGGTCTGGCACGTTTGCGACTTGGACGATTTCGCTGGCGGGCGTTGTCGGCCCGACCGGCCCAACTGGTCCTACGGGTTCTACGGGTTCCACGGGGCCGACCGGCCCGACTGGTCCCACGGGCTCAACGGGAACGACTGGCTCGACAGGCCCAACGGGTCCGACCGGCCCGACTGGTTCGACGGGTTCGACGGGCCCCACAGGCCCGACCGGCTCGACGGGATCGACGGGCCCGACTGGTCCGACCGGATCGACCGGCACAACGGGCCCGACCGGACCTACTGGCCCGACCACTTATCCCGGCGCGGGCATTGCGGTTTCGACCGGATCGGCTTGGGGAACGTCGCTGACGGCTCCTTCCGGCACGATTGTCGGCACGACAGACACACAGACGCTTACGAATAAGCGCGTGACGCCGCGCGTTCAGTCTGATACATCCAACTCGGCAACGCCGACGTTGAACACTGACAATTACGACATGGACATTATCACCGGGCAGACGACCAACATTACGTCAATGACGACCAATCTGAGCGGCACGCCGACGAACGGTCAGAAGATCTGGATTTCGTTTACAGCGGGGTCCGGAACGCCATCGGTGACTTGGGGAGCGTCGTTTGAGTCTTCGGGAACGGTCACTTTGCCGACCACGATCTCGACGACGCGCACGGATCTAGGGTTTGTATGGAACGCGGCCACCAGCAAGTGGCGACTGGTCGGCTTGGCATAATAGGGGAGAATTATGGCCTCGACGCTCATTGGTGTGGTCTACAATATCGCGGACAGTATTGTTCGCCGGATTATTGTGCCCGACAACGATTCCGAATTGAATTTGCCGTCTCACGTTCAAGATGGGGAAAGGATGTTGGTCCTTCCCCAATCGTCTTATACTATTCCGCTTCGCCCCGAAGACATTGCGTCTATTGTTCAGACCGTTAATTCTGCCGCAACGACTACGACAGGCTAAATAAAATGGCATCAACTGTCGTTTTTATTCTTTCCGGCACAACGTACACCATCCCGTCTAACTATTCCTCTATTGTATCCATCGAGGCAGTAGGGGAAGGCGGGAATGGGGGGACGGGAGCCAACAACGTAGCCGCAGGCGGAGGCGGCGGCGGGGCGTATTCAAAAATAACATCGGCAACGAATTTGGCGGCAAACAATACCGTTACTATTCAGATTGGAACTGGCGGGTCTTCAAATACAACGGATTTTCGAGACAATACAAGCACGGTCATATTGCGTGCTGACTATGGCCGCAGTGGTTCTGGTGTGACGGCAGGGGCCGGGGGTTTAACGTCAAACTGTATCGGTTCCACTACAACCAACGGAGGCAGTGGCGGCGCTGGTACGACCTCGAACCGCGGTGGGGCTGGGGGCGGCGGCGCGGGGGGTCCGACAGGAGACGGAAAAGCTGGTGGAGCTTCCTCCACAAACAATGGCGGATCTGGTGGTGGCGGTTCATATGGATCATTAGCTACAGCTGGCGGTTCGTCTTCTAGCAACACTGGAGCCGCTGGCGGCGCGGGTGTAGGGGGGACGGGCGGAGGCTCTGGCGGGTCAGGAAACGGAACGTCTGGTGGCGGCGGAGGCGGAGCAAACTCTGGCGCAAACGCTGGTGGATCAGGAGGCTCGACAACTGCGTTTGATTCCAGCCACGGCACAGGCGGCGGGGGAGGCGGAGGCGGAGGAGGCGGTACCGGTGGAAAAGGCGGAAATGGCGCTATTTACGGCGGTGGCGGTGGCGGCGGTGGCGGCAATGGCGGCGCATTGGGATCAGGCGCGGCTGGCCTAATCGTGTTCACATATAACACGCCTCCGGCAGCAAATGATATGCTCGGTTTCTTTTCGGCAGGTTAAGGAGGATGGCGTGCCGTTCAGTTCAGATCATGGAAAAGATGCAATCCGAAAGATTGTAAACAAAATCCCACACGCCACGGCGATTGATATAGGCGCAGGGCAGGGAACATACGCGAAACTGTTCCCAGACATTAAAATGGACGCAGTAGAAATATGGGGGCCGTATATTGAGAAATACGAACTAAAGTCCCTATACGGCGAAGTCATACAGAAAGACGCTCGCCGCGTTTCTTTTGACAATAAAAGATACGACATCTGCTTTTTTGGCGATGTGCTTGAGCATATGCCGGTTCACGACGCACGGGCGTTGGTCAAACGTGCGCGCAAATGGGCGGACACCGTAATCGTCAGCATCCCGCTCGGATATTATCCACAGGACGAATACGAGGGTAATCCGTTCGAGAAACACATCACGGACAACTGGACGGACGCTGAATTTAGAAAGTCCTTTGGCGAACCGGACTATTGCGAAATTGACAACTTCATTGGCGTATACGTTTGGTCAAAGTACAACGTACATCCAATCCCGAACATCATTCATATGTTCTGGTTTTCGGGCGAGAATTCTAGGCAATTTGGGTTTGTCAACTATCTGGCTATACGCGCGGCAAGGGAAGTTCACAACCCCGAACATCTTTACGTGTACTACAATAAAGACCAACCGGAAAACCCTTACTGGCAAGCCGCTAAGCAATGCGCAACGTTTGTTCAAGAGGAAGCGCCTACGGAGTTCGGGGGCGTGGAATTGAAGTGGCCGCAGTATCAAGCGGACGTGACCCGGCTTCAAAAGCTATATGAGCAAGGTGGTATTTATCTTGACACAGACGAGCTTCTGTTGAAGCCGCTTACGCAATTCATGGACAAGAAATGCGTCCTGAATTTTGAAAGCAAAGAGGACACGATTGCAAATTGCGTCATGCTGGCGCAGCCGAAAAATCAATTCCTCGGCAAATGGCTGGAGGCGCTGCCCGAGGCGCTCAAGTCCGACGTGTGGGCCTATCACGCCGTTTGCTTGCCTTCGCAGCTTTATAAGCAACACTCGCAAATGGTTGATCTTCAGCCGCTGGAGACGTTCCTGCCCTTCAACTGGCGAGAGGACTACATCTTCGGCGAGGACGAGCAGGAACTTGCAAAACTGGAAAATTCCTGCGGAATCCATATGTGGGAAACGATCTGGAAGGATCGACTGGCGGAAATCGACGACAATTATCTTCTGAACCGCAATACTCTATTCGCCAAGCTCTTTCGGAAGTACGCGAAACGCAAGCCCAAAATTTGCGTTTACGCCATCAGCAAAAACGAAGCACATTTCGTGCCGCGTTTTTGCGAATCGTCCAAAGACGCCGACCTGATCCTGATCGCCGACACCGGATCGACGGACGGTTTGCCGGAAGTGGCAAGGGCGCATGGTGCCGTCGTTCACGACATCTGCATCACGCCATGGCGGTTCGACCTAGCCCGCAACGCGGCGCTCGCCCTCATTCCCCGAGACATAGACATCTGCATCAGCCTTGACATCGACGAGGTGCTTCAGCCGGGCTGGCGGGAGGAGATCGAGCGCGTCTGGACGGTCGGCAAGACGACCCGGTTGCGCTATATGTTCGATTGGGGCGCTGGCATCCAGTTTTATTACGAAAAAATCCATGCCCGTCACGGCTATATGTGGCATCATCCCTGCCACGAATATCCTGTGCACGATGGTCGGATTACGGAAGTCTGGGCGCAAAGCGACATGCTCCTCGCGGTCCATATGCCCGACCCTACCAAGTCTCGCGGGCAGTACCTGGACCTGTTGGAATTGTCCGTGAAGGAAGATCCGCGTTGCCCCCGCAATGCGTTCTACTACGCGCGGGAACTCAGTTTCCACGGAAAATGGCAAGAGGCTATCGAGGCGTGCCGCAAATATCTCGCCATGCCCGAGGCAACGTGGGAAAACGAGCGCTGCTATGCCTACCGCGTCATGGGCCGGTGCTGGAACGAAATGGGCAACGCCTATGAGGCGGAAAAGGCGTTTCACTTGGCGGCGGCGGAAGCTCCGAACACGCGCGAACCGTGGTGCGAACTTGCCATGCTGACGTATCGTCAGGGGCGCTGGTCCGAGTGTTTTGCTTACGCCATGCGGACGCTACAGATTACGGACAGAACAAAGGTCTACACATGCGACCCGGAAGTCTGGGGAGCGCAACCCCATGACCTTGCGGCTATATCCAGTTGGCATTTAGGGCTGCGTGATGTATCAATAGAACAAGGCGAAAAGGCTCTGGAGTTGGCTCCGGGCGATGCGCGGATTGCGGGAAACCTTCTCTGGTATCGCGGAGAGGCTAAATCGGGATAACTGATCCATGTCTACGCCTAACACCAATCCACTGACGTATAATGGATACGTCACTCAAATCGCCACGATGGCGGTCGTGAACACGACCACGTCGTCGGGCGTGGTGGTGGGCGTAGACGCGGCCTTCAATACCATCATTCCGCAGATGCTGAATTATGCCGAGTTGAGAATCCAGCGCGACTTGGATCTTTTGCCTTCGCAGACGACCGTTTCGTACACTTTGACGGCTGGCAACAATCTTCTGACGATTGGCGTTGATGATTTCGTGGTGATCCAGTCCATCCGCGTGGGCGGCGTTGCCGGTGTTCCGTCTCAAAATCCGCTGACGATGCTGACGCCGACGACCAAAGAGTTTATCCGAAACCTTTATCCCGACAACACATTCCAGAGCATCCCGATCTATTTCGCCCCTTACGGGGCGGATGCCACTCTTGGATCGGGAAGCCTGTATTATCTCTTGGGACCGACGCCGGACGTGGCCTATCCCGCAATCGTCTATGGCACTCAGAGGATGCCCTCGCTTTATCAATACGCCAATACGGCGCAGGCGGGAACGAATACGACGTTTATTTCGACTTATCTGCCCGACTTATTGATACAAGCAAGTTTAATATATATCGCGGAATACCAGCGCAATTTTACGCCGGTTAGCAACGATCCGCAGATGTTGGGCGCATATGAGGGGCAGTATCAGGCGCTTCTCCAATCTGCTATGGCGGAGGAGTTCAAGAAAAAGTGGCAGGCGTCCGCGTGGTCTTCGTCTGGCACGTCGCCTGTTGCAACGCCGACGAGGTAATCCGTGGCTCATAGCTCGCTCAAAATCGTCGGCGGCGTTGTAGCCAACGAGACCCCGGCTCTAAATGAGGCCGGGATTTCTCAGACCCAGCTTATCCGTTTGAAGCCGGATCCGAAGGGCCTGACCTTGCCCGAGAAGCTGGGCGGCTGGTCGCAGTTCTACGGGACGCAAATTACCCAGACCGTCCGCGCCCTGTGGGGATGGCAGGATACGAATATCAACAAATGGATCTCTTACGGGACGACCGGCGCAGCGGCGGCCCCCCTGACTTATTCTTTTAACGGGATAAGCAATTCCATCGTTACGCTCAACGTGACGTGGCCCACTGGTGGACAACCGACCATTGGCCAAAACATTTCGCTGTCGGGCTTCCTGCCTTCAGCGTGGAACGGGTCTTTCGCCATTACAGCCGTGACGTCTAGCACGGTTTCCTTTGCAAACTCCGCCGTTTCCGTCGTCTGGACCTCGGCGGGCACTCTTACCCTGCCCGCAAATCTTGTCGTTGTGCATTGCACAACGAATCCGTCTACCGGGATCACGACCGCCGACATCGCGACTGGCGCTCCGCTATATTTCAACATTACGCCAAGATACGGCAGCAACAATCTTCCCGTCAATTTTTCCGCAACATACAACTCGTCAACAATAACTGTAACGGATACGCTCGATACAACTATTACCAATTACGACAATGTGTATTTTGGTACGCCAATTAGCGTCGGCGGGATTACGCTGTCCGGCCTGTATCAGTGTAGCAATCCCTCCAACTCTTCAACTACGTATTTTATAACCGCGCAAAATGTACTGAACATTCCTACGGCGGCGGCCTATAGTACTGTGTCGGCGTTAGCCATAACGTCCGCGTCTGCCACGGGCGGAAACGTTACTGTCAATGTGACTTGGCCGGCAAACTCTCAACCCAATCCCGGCGAATCAATTACGATTTCCGGCCTTACGGGTGGAACGGCCCCGTCTTTTTCTTCGTTCGCTTTTGGTAGCGCAACCAATGGCGTGGTAACGATTACGGGAACATGGAGCGCGGCCCCGCCTGTCGTTGGGCAAACCGTCACGTTATCGGGTTTTTCCCCGTCGGCGTGGAACGGAACGTTCGCCGTTGGTGCGGTGTCGGGGTCTAGTGGCGGAACGGGTTCAGTATCATTTTATAATTCCTCCGTCTCCGCCATATGGGGAACGGCGGGAACGATTGCATTTTCGTCGCCATGGAACGGAACTTTTACTCTTACGGCAACGACTTCCGGGACTGCCGTTTTTACCAATTCGCTTGTTACAGGCTCCGCAAGTGGCAGCGGCGTTATTTCAAACGTGGGCGTCCTTCCTTTATTTTCCGCCATCCTCAATTCAAACCTTGTCACCGTCACGTTCCCCGACCATGGCTTGGCCGTAGGAAGCACGTTTTCTGTCCTGACGCCGACAACGGTTGGCGGAATACCTTTGCTCGGCAATTACACGGTCGCCTCCGTGATTGCGAACGGCGTCTATAATTCATGCCAGTTCACATTCTACGCCGGAACTTCCGCGACAAGCACCGCAACGGCGTTCCTCAATTACGGCGACGTCGATCTTATTTACAGTTACGGTATCGGCCCGACCACGGCCCCGGCTGGATACGGCTCTGGTGGCTACGGGTCTGGTGGCTATGGCACGGGAGCGTCGGCTCCTGCTTCAATCGGCTCCTCGATTACGGCGTCAAACTGGTCTCTCGACAATTGGGGGCAACAACTTGTCATCGTCCCGGTCGGGTTCACGTTCAACGGCTATTCTCAATTCCAGCCTATTTACATTTTCGATCCGACATCGCAGCAATCCATTGCGACGTCCATCCCGAACGGGCCGCCGGTGAACACAGGCGCATTTGTCGCCATGCCGCAAAGGCAGATAATTGCATGGGGCTCCACGTTCACGGGCGTCGTTGATCCGCTTCTCGTGCGTTGGTGCGACGTCAACAATTACAATGTGTGGGCCGGGCAGATCACGAACCAAGCGGGCTCCTACCGCTTGCCCACGGGCTCGCAGATTGTCGGAGCAATGCAAGGGCCGCAGCAGGGGCTACTCTGGACCGACATTGGCCTCTGGTCAATGCAATACATTGGCCCCCCGTATGTGTACAGTTTCAATCAGGTTGCTGCGGGATGCGGCCTTATCGCCCGCCGCGCCATGGGGGCCCTGAACGGAATTGTGTATTGGATGGGGAACAAGCAATTCTTCGCTTTGTCTGGCGAGGGCGTTTCTCCGCTGCCCTGCCCGATCTGGGACGTTGTTTTCCAAGACCTGGATCTCGCCAACGTCTCCAAGATCGTTTGCGCCGTCAATTCCTTGTTTGAGGAAGTCACGTGGTATTACCCCGTTGCGGGCGGGAACGGCGAAGTCAGCAATTACATCAGATTCAATGCAATTCTAAACTCATGGGACTTTGGCATTTTAAGTAGAACGGCGTGGCTGGACACGACTGTACTTGGACCGCCAATAGGTTACGACCCCGTAAACCAATACATTTATCAACATGAGATCAACACGGACGCAGATGGGACGGCGATGTCGTCTAATTTTACTACGGGATACTTTGCCCTGTCCGACGGAGACAACAAGGTATTCATTGACGAATTCTGGCCGGATATGAAATGGGGCTACTACGGGCAGGGGCAAGGCGCGTCCGTGCAGATCACGTTCAACGCCGTAGACTTTCCGGGTCAGACGCCGACGACCTACGGCCCGTTTACCGTCACGCAATCGACGACGTGGTTCAATCCCCGAATCCGCGCTCGTCTTTTGTCAATTACGATCTCGTCCAGCGACCTCGGGTCGTTCTGGCGGCTTGGCAATATGCGTTACCGCGCTATTCCTGACGGGAGATATTGATGTCTGTCAGTCTCAGCGACATCCTGACGGCCGCCAAAAACATCGTCACGGCTTTGAATAATCAGGCGCAGACGACCCTTAGCATCAATGGATTGCAGACTATTTCTAGCATTGTTTCGACAACCGTAGTAAAAACCAGCGGCGGACGGGTTGCGACCGTTAGTGTAATCGTGGCGGGGAGCGCGCCGGGAAAAATATATGACGCGAACAATACGGTCACAACTTCCAGCCAAGTATTTGCCATTCCAAATACCGTTGGAGTGACTTTTGTGAACATGCCGACGACGAACGGCATAGTCGTTGTCCCCGGAACCGGCCAAACCGTGTCCGTGAGCTATTCGTGAGGATGCCATGCCGCTGACCCCAGGTAAAAGTCCGAAGATCATCGGCGGCAATATCCAAGAAATGATTCATGCTGGCCATCCGAGGGACGTTGCCATCGCAGCCGCGCTCAATACCGCGCGCAAGACCCAGCGTGACGCTGGCGGTGTCCTGCGCACCGTTTCCCGCCATGCTCCCAAGCTCGCCAAAGACCCGCGCCCGGTCTGGCATAACCCGAAACCGATTGCGCACAACCCTCATCCGGCGCACGCCCATGCGGTCAAACTGCACGTCGGACCGATCCATAGCCCCGTGGCGGGCCGCACAGATCATTTGCCCGTCCATGTTCCGAACGGCTCCTATGTGATCCCCGCCGACATCATCAGCGCCATGGGCGAGGGCAACACCATGGCCGGGTTCAAGGTCATGAAGCGCATGTTCGGCGGAGTTCCCTACTCCGGGCAGAGTATGCCCTACGGGGCGCACGGCGGTCCTTACGGGGCGGAAATGCCGCATAAGGCCGCTGGCGGCGAGATGGACGGCGTGCCTTGCGTCGTCGCCGGGGGCGAGTATGTTCTCGCTCCGCATGAAGTTGAATGGGCCGGTGATGGGGATATGGACGCCGGGCACAGGGCGCTAGATAAGTTCGTCGAGGGATACCGGGCCAAGACGATCAAGACATTAAAGAATTTACCCGGACCGAGAAGGGATTGAAATGACTGAGGTGGCGGTAAGGGTGGGAACCCCGGAAGACGTAGACGGGATGATGCGACTGGCCGAGTCGGCTTGCGAGGAAAATGGGCTTACAAGGCCGGATACGAACAAGCTGTTGCAAGAAATATGGTCGGCGTTGAATCTTCATCACGGTATTGTTGGCGTAATAGGCGAGCCGAATACAAAATTGGAAGCTGCCATATTGCTCAGAACGGAAGAAATGTGGTATTCCAATGAGCCCTCCCTTGTAGAAAGGGCCGTTTTTGTACATCCAGACTTCCGTTCGGCTAAAGGCGGAAGGGCGGCGAGGCTGGTAGAATTTGCTAAACAGGCGGCGACGAATTTAGGGATGCCGCTCGTTATTGGTATAATCAGTTCGCAAAGGACGGAAGCCAAAATCAAGATGTATCAGCGACATCTTGGGGGGCCGTCAGGGGCGTACTGGATCTGGCCGAGTAAAACCGGCGAGTGGGACAAGTCTACTGATTAACTTCGGGGTATGCGATGGGCGGCGGCGGAAAAACTAGCACATCTACCTCGCAAGTACAGATCCCGGCAGACGTGCTCGCGAGATATAATTCGGTAAATGCGCAAGCGCAGCAAGTCGCCCAACAGCCGTTTCAGCAGTATTCCACCAACCCCAACGCCTTCGTAGCCCCGCTTACAGCCACTCAGCAGGCCGGAATCGCCGCCACGGGACAATATGCCAACGCGGCGCAGCCGTATTACCAACAGGCCGCCGGTCTGACGATGGCGGGCGCGGGGACGGTCAATCCCGAAGCGCTGAACATCAACCAATATATGAGCCCGTACCTTCAGAACGTGGCTCAATCTGAAGCCAATCTGCTGAACCAAAACAATCAGCAAGCGATGGCTGGACAGTTGGGCAATGCGATCTCGTCAGGGGCGTTCGGCGGCGACCGCGCTGGCATTGCGGCGGCCAATTTGAATCAACAGAATCAACTCGCTAATGCGAACATCTATTCGAACATTCTGAACACCGGCTACAACACGGCGTTGCAGACCGCTGCGCAGCAGCAGGGCGTCGATCTTTCGGCGCAACAGGCGAACCTCGCTCGCATGTCAAGCGCTGGCGCGCAGCTAGGAAATCTTGGCACGGCGGCGCAGACGGCGGGGCTCGCGGGCGCAAACGCGGAACTCGCCGCCGGTCAGGTGCAGCAGCAGACCCAACAGGCTGGGCTCAGCGCGCTCTACAACCAATTCCTTCAACAGCAGTCTTATCCGTTCCAAGTCGCTCAATTTTTGGCCGGTATCGCCGAAGGAACGGGCGCTCTGTCCGGCTCGACCACGACCACGACGCAACCGCAGTCCTTTTTCTCGGACGAAAACCTTAAAGAAGACATTGAGGACGTCGGCCGAACGCATGACGGCCAGAAGATTATTCGTTTCCGCTACAAGGGCGAGGACAAGACCGCGCCCAAGCGGATCGGCCTTCTGGCGCAGGATGTCGAGAAGCATCATCCCGAGGCGGTCGGCCTTGCGGGCGGCTACAAGGCGGTCGACTACGACCGAGCGCTTGAGAGTTCCGCCAGCATGGGCGGCGCGGTAGGTCCGCAGCACGCCGGGCTTGGTTTTGCGCAGGGCGGCGCGCCCAAGATCAACATCTTCCGGGTCTTTGGCGACGAGGGTCCGCTGTCCGATGTCTTGCAGGAACAGGGGCAGCAATTCCAAAATGCCATGTTCATGGGTCGGAATCGCCCCCTGGCGGCGCATCACATTGACACCGGCCCGCCCCCCGGACTGGCCGGCACAAACCCTTATCTTACCGGCGAGCCCAATCCCTGGAAGGAAGCCGCTGCGCGCGGCGGCCTGATAGGGCGGCATCATTATGCCACTGGTGGCGGAGAAATGCCCTACCAGACCCCTGATGGAATGGTGCCGACGAGGGTTGACATCCCCCTTGGCTCGGGAACCCCGCCCAAGCTGGCCGTCTCAAATGTGCCCATCCAAGCGCAGCCCTCGGGATTGCAGCAGCTTGGGGAAGGCGTCAACGCTCTTAAGGGCGGCCTCGACCTGTATAAAGGGGCGAAGGGTCTTATGCCTTCCTTCTCGTCCGATTATACGGCGGACCCGAGAAGCTATCAATTTCCGAAACCGGCGGACAACGGACTGGCTCCGGCCCATGCCCGTGGCGGATGGCTCCACCGCGCCGATGGCGGGGATATTCCTTACGAAGACCCGAACAATCCCAAGTCGCGCGCCGGGTTGGACATTCCCAACGATACCCAGCCGCATGGCCTTGTGACCGCCGCAAATCCGACTGGCCGACCGACCTCGGGGCTCGGGCAGCTCGCGAGCGGGTTGTCAACGGCGAATAACGTGCTGCAAACCGGAACCGGGCTTTATGGTCTTGCGGCCGACGCTTTGCCCGCGCTGTTGGCTCTGTTCTCGAAAGGCGGTTCGGTTGATCGCGAGCATCATGTCAGCGGTGGATTGGCGGGGCGATACCATTACGCGGATGGGGGCGGGGACAATCAAGTTCCCCAACAGGATATTGATCCTGTAACCGGAGAACCTGTTAGCTCAAAAGCCGCGCCTGTGGATATGAACGCATTCAAGTCTGCCATCGGATGGAAAAAGGCGCTGAACGATTCAGCGCCCGGACTTGGTGCGGCGGGATCATCTTCGCCGGATATGTCTTATCTTCTCGGGCCGAAGGCAGAGGAGCCCGCCTCACCAGACCTGTCGTATCTTCTTGGATCAAAGGCGGAAAGACCTGCCGAAACAAATGTTCCGCCGCCCATGCCGGCCAAAGAGTCGAAGCCGGTTGCACAGTCTGCTCCATCCGCCAGCGGAGAGGGCGTTTCCGCTCCTCAGACTTATCACACGGAAATGCGCGGTCATCAGCTTGTTACAGTGCCGGACGCCCCTGCGCCGGGATTGGCTGGCGCTCGATCAGCTGCGCCCACTGACGGAGGCGGCAACATCCTAGATGCGATTGGGGCGGGGCTTGGCAGCGTCGGGCAGGGCGTCGGCAATGTTGTCGGCGGTGTTGGGAACCTCATTGGCGGCGGCAAAGGCGATCAGGGCGGCGGCATAACGGGATGGTTCGACCGCAATCAAAACTGGATCGTTCCCGGACTGTCGTTTCTCGGCGGCATGGCGTCGTCGCCGTCGCGCTACCTAGGGTCCGCTATCCTTCAGGGGATGGGGGAAGCCGGCAAGTCGTATGAGACTGTACAGAACCAAATAGCGCAAAGGAACGAACAAATCGCACGCGCCGCTGAAACTTACGCGGGTATTCCTTCAAAAGCCCTTATTCATACGGCTGACGGTAGAATTTTTGTTCCGACCGTTAATGCGGGCGGTGGATACAACCTCACCGGCCTTGGCGATTACATGGAGGCGCAGCGATCTGGAAACGCCCCTCAGATATTCACCGGAATAACGCCGCGAGTTAACTCACAAAACGTGGAAACAGGCGGGGCAAACATCCAACCTGCGCAAAGACCCACCGGCATTGCGCCTAAACTCCCCGTTAATTATTCCGAATTTTACAATGAAAACGACGCCAATTCAGCAAAAAAGGAAGGCGTCGATTTGCAAAATATGCCCGGATACAACAAAGCAATAGACACCTCTTACAATTACGACGCCGACACTAGAAAAAATGCAGAATCAGCTTCGGGAATGAGAAGATATTCTCAAGACGCGGCAATGGCCGTTGCCAACCTTGGCGCAGGCAGGGGGCTAAATACCGCCGGGTCTGGCGCGAATACAAGGGCGTCCGTGTTAAATTTTGCCGATACGGTTGCCCGTGCTTTTGGCGCGGGAGACAATTATTTCAGCAGCACGCCAACAGGGGAAAACGGCCTGCCAGATAACGCGGCAATTCTACATAAAGTTGAAACTCTTAGATCAAACGCGCAACAACGGATGGGCGGATCACAGGCTCTTGCTGCTCTGGAAAGTTATATGAGCGCGAACCCTAGCGCAGAAATGCCGCCCAAGGTGGCAAGAGAAATTGTTTCTCAAATGTTGATTGAGGAACAAATTGCAATGGATCAACGCGCTCATGCGGCGAAATGGAGAGCAGATAGCGGAGGTACGGAAGTCGGCGCTCAAGACGCATTCCGAAACAAAGTTTCTACCGGAATGTATAACAAAGACAAAGAAGATCTTAAAGCAATGATGGAAAAGGCCCCCAATACATTTAACAATCTTATGAACCCAAATGCGCCTTCTGAACAAATTAAAGACGCTTTGACAAAAGGCGGATTCGATCCTCGTCTGGTTAAATACTTTACGCGGGGCGCGCAATAATGGACACAAACCCACTTATTGCGCCCGGAGAAGACTTTAGCCCCTCATCTTCTTCTCGGCCCAACTCTCTTATATCTCCTAACGAAGATTTCTCTCCGGGGCCCCCTAAAGAAACGGCGCGCAAGGAACCTGCATCGCCTGTCGCTACTCCCGTTAAACCCCTGACCGAAACTATTCCTAATGTTGTCAATCCGCCCCCAGCGGGAACGCCGTTGGACTTAGGGGAAATGGCGTCGGGCGCGGTTCAAAACGTGGTGCCTTCAGCCGAACGCGCGGCCATGGGCGTATATGAGACTTTCCGCCATCCGCTGGATACCGCCAACGCTCTTTGGGATCTTGGCGTCGGCGTCCAAAGCAAATTGGACGGGCTGGCCGGGGAAAAGCAAGACGATAAAGTAAAAGCCGAAAAAGAAAAAACCTTAAACAATGTTATGCAAATGTACGCCGATCGGTACGGCGGGGTAGAAAACCTTAAACGCACTTTCATGGCCGATCCTGTTGGCACTGCCATGGACGCCTTGACGCTTTGGAGCGGGGCTGGGGGTCTTACCAGAGGTGCTATGGGCGCTGTTGAGGGTGTGGCGGGAAGCGCTGGGAAGATTGCGGCAACCGGATTGTCGGACGCTGAGAAAGCGGCCATTGAGGCCGGTACCGGTTTGAAAGCAGTCGAGATACCGCAAGAAGCAATTCCGACTTTTAAGCAAACATTTAACAATAAGGGAGTAAGCCCCGACACGGCGGCAGAGGCTCTTATAAAACATACGACAGACGCAGAGCAAATTCCAAATGAAATAATTACTCGACAACAATCTGCCCCCGCTGCAAAAGAACAAGTTAACGCTTTTAGAGAAGAAGGGATGCAGTCGGTCAATAAAAAATTGGCCGATATAGCCGGTGGCGCTCCTGATCAAGGTGCGCTTGCTGGCGCGTTAGAAGACGCATATGTAAATTCCGCTAACAATAGAAATTTGGCTTATAAAAAATTTTTTTCAATGCCGGGAGAAGTAAATTCCTCTGTTGCAGTAACTATGCCGTCTACAATCGCATCAGAACTTGATAAATACAATATGCCGTCAAGTTTGTCACAAATGGCAAAAAGTCCAGAAACTTATCAAAACTCTTTGAAGGCGCTACAGTATCTAAATGACCGCGTAGTGAATTTGGATATGCCTTTGGGAGACAAACTGACTCTGCCAAATTTTGAAAGAGTCAGGCAAGAATTGAATACGTATTTTCGAGGGGCGCAGGGCAGTGACCGGATGGCTCTTCGCGCCATTATTGATGGTTATGATAACGCTCTTGGAAATACTATCCGGTCTTCGGGCGGATTTATGCTTGCCGATGCAACTCCGGAAGAAAGTGCATTATTGGCGCAAAGGGCTTCTGACGCAATGCAGACCGCTCGCGCCGCGCACAAAACTCATCTTAACACGTTTGAAAATACGCAAGGTGTTAAAAGTCCAATTGCCAGCGCAATTAAAACTATAAAGGGCGACCATACGCTTGGTCCCGATGGAATGATTGCAACAACTGCTCCTGAAAGCACTCTTACCGCAGCGCAAAAACCGCTTGCCTCCGCCCTTAATGATCCTGCCAAGGCAGCGGCAACTTATGACAAACTCATGGAACTATTTGGAGAGCCAAAGGCCGCAGTGGGTCCAGAGTATTGGGAACCGACCACGGCAGGGGGGCAAGCGCTACAAGATTACATGCGCAAGACAATACTGCGTCAAATTCCCGACCCCAGAACTCCGGGATTTGTTCCAAAGTTGGCAAAAAACAAATTGGCCGAGGTTCTTTACCATCCAATTGCGCAAAAAGTATTCAGCCCAAAAGATTTGAACCATGCCAAAATGTTAAACGTAGCCCAGCGTTACCTTCACAATAGACCAATACTCGGCGGAAATTTGCAGCGCAGCATGACTGGGGCCATGACGCACGTCGCTATGCGAGGGATCGCCGCTTGGCTAGGGGAGAAGATCGGCCACATGGCCGGAATGGGCGGTTTGCCGGGCGCATTGGCAGGAATGGCAGTTGAACGCGGCGTAGAACATCTCGGGCAGGCTAGAACATTGGCAAAGCAATTTAGAGGGGCTGACGTGGCCAAACCCGGTATATTGTCAAAAACGGCGACAACTGTTGGACGCGCCATTAAGTCCCCGCTTACTGCCAGTGGAGCTATGGTAGAACGCGCTTTGCAACAGCCGCGTCAAGCTCAAATGCAATATGCCCGCGCCTCTGGCGGGCCTGTTTCCAAGCGCACGCATGAACAGCTTGTTTCTCGCTTGATGGATCTAGCGGAGAAGGCCAAAAAAGATGTAAACAAGGACACCAAGCCGCTTTTGAACGCGCCTGACGAGGCGGTGGTCAAGGCGCTGGCGGTGGCTCAGAGGGCGATCTAATGGCGACGACGACAGTCAACAAGTCTCTTATTGAGCCCTCCATCGGCGATTCTGGCTGGGGGACGACGCTCAACGGCGACTTTACCAACATCGATAGCGCGTTCGGGGGAAACGCGGCCATTTCGCTTACGACGGGAACTGTCTCCCTAACTTCCTCGCAATATATCCCGCTCTCATGGACGTTGACCGGAACGCTGTCCGGAAATGCGATCCTCCAACTTCCTTCCGGCGTCGGCGGTCAATGGACGGTTTATAACAATTGCACTCAGGGGTCATATACGATCACCGTTTCGGCAGTCGGCGGATCAACCTCCGCGACTTTGGCAAGTGGCGTTCAAATCATTTACAGCGATGGCGCTGGCAATATCCGTCTGTCCGCGACCCCGTTCACTTCCGTGGGATCGAACAAACAAGTAATTTATAACTCCAGCGGAAGCCTGACGGGTTCAAGCAATTTTACTTACGACGGACAGGTCTTGACCGTTACTGGCACGGCCAAAGCCATTACCGGCGGTTCCATTTCGGGCGGGACCGCGCAGCTTACTTTCAGCGGTTCTCTTACCTACACCTCTGGCGACTACATTCTCGTCAGCGGGGCTACGCCTTCGGGCCTGAACGGTGTTTTCGCCGTAACGTCCTCGACCACGACTAGCGTTAGCTATTCGACTTCCGCGACCGGCTCTGTCAGCGCGGGCGGAACGATTACGCCCGTTCTTGTCAACGCCGTCAACGGCGCGGTGACTGGATCTGCGCTTTCTATCACCGGCGTTGCCTCTACAGGCAATCTAACCGCTGGAACCGTAACGGCTTCGGGGACCGTCACGGCGGCGTCGTCTGTCGTGGTGAATGGGTCTTCGTCGGGTTCGGTCGCTCTTAACGCCCCTGCCGCAGCCGGATCGGGCACCAAGATCATATTGCCCGGCGGCGGAGGCACGACGACGATCCCCAACGGAACCGGAACGGTTGCGGTTCAGGGCGTATCAAGCAACATTGTTCTCGGTACCGCGCAGGCATCCACAAGCGGAACGTCCGTGTTATTCACCGGCATCCCGTCTTGGGTGCGGCGCGTAACGGTGATGTTCAACGGCGTTTCTGCCAGTAACGCGACTTCAGATATTATTGTCCAGATTGGGTCAGGCAGTGTCGTAACTTCTGGTTATTCCTCCAATGCGGGCATAGCCGGTGGCGCAACGGTGAGTCTCAGCACCGCCGGTTTCATTACAACGGCAAACATTGTAAATGCCGATCTTATGAGCGGAATTATTGTTTTGACAAATATCAACTCCAATACATGGGTTTCTTCCAGTAATCTGAACCGTAGTTCGAGCGGTGGCGCACTTTGCGGCGCGGGCGTTTCCCCTTCTCTCAGTGGGGCTCTTGACCGCGTGAACATTACTTTTACCGGGTCTACTTCTTTCGACGCCGGTCAAATCAATATCATGTGGGAGTGATCATGCCCCTTCCCCCGCTCCTTTGGAAACCGAGCCCGAACTTCTCCCAGCGCACGGCGCGGGTTGATTTGATCGTTCTGCACGATACAGAAGGCTCATATCAGAGCGCTGTGATGTGGTTCCAGAACCCGGCCAGTCAGGTGAGCGCCCATTTCGTCATCCGCGAAGATGGCGGCGAGGCGACTCAAATGGTGGACATCGCCGATAAGGCATGGCACGCTTGTGCGTTCAATAGCCGCTCAATCGGCATCGAGATGGCTGGGTTCGCCTCCAAGGGCTACGCCTCGACCGAATGGCAGGCGGCGGCTGAGATCATCGCCTATTACCTTCATCATCTTCAAATCCCCTGCCGCTGGGCGCGCGGGGGCATTGGGCCGGGCTTCTGCTCCCATTACGATCTAGGCGCGGCGGGCGGCGGCCATACCGATCC
>Ga0209777_10003156_pt1 | contig 20799 bp, 7 predicted proteins | sample FrelakmetHBP12HB_FD_187147 | JGI IMG/M metagenome (GOLD analysis project Ga0209777, IMG submission 187147) | Freshwater lake sediment microbial communities from the University of Notre Dame, USA, for methane emissions studies -HBP12 HB (SPAdes)... | ecosystem: Environmental > Aquatic >...
CCCATTAGTGAAATCTGAGATTTGTGCATAGTCCCCATTGTTTTCGGAAACTGTTATGGATAAATACTCTCTTATATCTATCGCTCCTGCCGGAAGTGAAATATCTGTCGGAGGAACAGCTACTAGTATTGAACTTATAGTTTTCCAGTATTCATTTGTTACATAGGATCCATCTTGTAGCATAACTATTTCTTCTGATGTACTTCCGGAATATGTTGTTCCTGTAATAGTAACTATTGCTGGATTATGTAGATAATCTATATTTTCCCCAGACAAATCTATCTGCAGTCTTCTTCCGTTAACATTATTACTTGGTTGGGAAAATCCGGCCAAATACCCCGTTAAATAGCCGTCTATTAAATCAAAACCATCATCTATACTTATTTCGTATCCGTCAAATATTATCTCCGTTATTTTAACATCATCTAGCGACGTTGGTGGTCTAGAATTTGTGCGTATATAGCCATCATTTCCGCCGTATACGAACTCTTTCTCTATAATTCTGGAAAATTTAAGTCCGAGCGTTTCAAGAAATACACTGTCGTACTTAGAAACACCATTGTTTATAGATATAATATATTCATAATTTGAACCATTCGCTATCGAATAGTCTGGCGCAATAGAACTTATCCCATCAAGTTCGTTTTCACTACCAGAAACCCCTTTAGTTTTTATTATAAATCTCTGTATATCTACGGGTGTTGCAGTTGTTACCTGCGTCTGATTAACACTGAAATGTATATTGTCTATTGAATTTAAAAATCCGCTCCATCCTAATAAAGATGAGGTTACCAAAATAGTTGTTTCTCCCACACCAATCACTGTATAAGGATTGCCATTATTTGGTATGCCGGTTCCGTCTTGAGTTGCGTCTAATATATAAAGAGAATCTCTGAACTTTATACCTCCATCAAGAAAATAACTCCCGTTTGATGTAAAAATATTGCTTCCGGCCGTTGTTATTCCGTCAAAGCCACCAATAATAGGCTTCGGAGCAGACGGGATCAAAATTTCTTCCGCAACCTCTCCATATAATGCCCCAGAAGTTATATCTGGTTTTCCCCCAAATTTGAATAAGTTCGGTACCTCGAAACCATCTACAAATAGATGCATTTCATCTTTTTCCTCAAAAGAATTAAATTTCCAAGACGTTGCGACCTGATGCAATTGCTCAGATGTCCAATCATTAATGTTGGTTGATAATATGTAGGTGTTGATGGATTCTTCACAATTATTGCCGAAAACTCTAAAATTTAAATAACCAGTGCCATCTTTATACAATGACATTCTATTAGAATCGGATGATTTAGCCATATCAAAAATATAATGGTCATCTCCAGAAATAAAAGATAAACTATTAACAGAAGGTACATCTTGAGTATTAAATCCGTGAACCAACGACGTAAATGTAATTACATCAGTAACACTTGTTACTATATTCGTAATCAATCCGCCAGTTGAGGCTGTTGCTATTATTGTTCCTGAAGTTATAGTGCTGAAATTTATAGTTACGTCATTGACAGAATTATTAATCACAGAAAGTGGAGTTAATACATATCCTAAATCATCGATAACCTGTATTAGCGGAAATAATCCGATATTATGAACTAAGTGAACAGAAGTTTGGTTAGTAAAAGAAGCTGTTACGCGATTACTTGGAGAATCTATAGATAATATGGTTCCCGATGTTGGCGACGCAAATGTTACTGTAAAATCGTTTATAGAATTATCCACTATAGATAGGGGGATAAAAACTTCATTTGAACTGTTTAAAACTTGAACAACAGGATAAAATCCAAAATTATGAACAACATTAACAGATAATTGGTTATTAAATGTAGTAACTATATCTGGAGCTGTAGCAACAATGGTTCCAGACGTTGGAATGATGAATGACACGACTGCATCAGCTTTGTTTGTGTTCTTTATTGAATAAGGAATTATCTCAGAACCATTATTATCAAAAGCTTGTATTACGGGATAAACATAAAAATCATGCGAAAAAGGAACGGATAATTGATTTGTAAATACAACTGTTTGATAAAGAATATACCCATCGGATATCGCTGGATAAGTTATATTAAAAAATCGGCCAGAAGATTTTATTGTCCCAGAAAAATCATGAGTTTCTTGTATATTTTGTTTCCATTGTACCTTCCATATCTTCTTAATATTATCAAACCAAATATAAAAACCAGATGACACCATATCTGAAGGCTGGCTCAAGAAAACTGCGTCATCCGAATTAAATTGCAACGTAAAGGGCATTGTTTCTGGGTGTTTTCCAGAAAAGCCTATAAATACATTGCTTGTGTTAGAATAACCATCCATAGTCAAATTGAATGTTAAAGAAGAATCATTTTCAAGGCCGCTCCACGAAGGACGTATCCATGTCTCTATCGTTCCTTCATCAACTTTTACGTGTGATATTGCAGGAACTTCAACGTTTTGTCCGTTTGATATACTTAGGCCTTGCCCGAATTTTCCAAAACCAAATATTTTTGGTTCAGAATAGACTATAGGCTCTAGGTTTAAGTTACTTTCTCCTAAAACCCAACCAACAGTATTTTCCTTTATTTCTGGTTTAACTTCCGTAAATGACTCGACCAATGTTTCTATAGATGGTATTGTAGGTCCTGTTATAAATGACTGTAGCGTTCCACCAACAATAGACCTAAACGTTTCTCTGCTTAAAGACGAAGAAAGAGTGCTTAATTGTGGCACCTGTGTTAATGATCCAAAATTTGATACTAGTTGTTCTCTTAGAGCACCATATTTATACGAAACATAATACGGAGTTCCTGGAACAATTGAATTACTAATACTCCAATTGATACTATTATTTCCATATTCATAGGATATTAATATTTCATCCGAAAGATACAAATAATCTACAAATAAATCTCCGAACGCATAATCTACCAGAACAGCATCTCCGTTAATAAGAGTGTTATAGGCATCTAACTCGATTATATTTCCAGAAATAATATCCTTGTTTATATTGTAATAATTAGTGAGTTCCGATGAAGAAACAGCGCTAGGACCATAAAGGTCTAATAACTTATAAATCCCCTTTACAGATACTATGGTATTGTCTAATTTTAATGTCTTAGATAAATCGGAGGTGGAATAAAGATACCATCCAACATTACTATACGCCGATAGAAAATTAGGAGATACCAAAATCTGATGTTGATTAATATATTGAATTATTGTATATGGTATAGGATCATCGTCCACTTTTAATATGTTTCTGACATCACTAGTTGAAAAATTAGCAGAATTAGAAACAAAAATATTAGAATTTGCGCTTGCTATGCCATCGGGTCCATTTTGATAAAGACCAACAATCAAAGGCGTTAGAACATCATTGTTTATAAATCTTTGCCCAACTTCTTCTAAGGTTTCTATATTTATACCAGCATCAGAAAAATCAGAATATGAATAATTTTCTACGTTTGGCAGTATTTGACTTACGCTTCTATAAATATTATTAACACTAATTAGATGAGAATTTCTAGTAGATATATTTTTGTATTTATAGCTAATATTACCAATGTCTATGCTTTGAGATGGGGAAACGGCAACATAAACAATCCCATTCACGTAGTCTATTGTATAATCTCCAATGCTTTGCAATTTATTAAGATTAAATAGTAGATTGCTTATCGGAAGCATGTCTTCATAAAAATATTCATCAGAAAATATTGTAGTATCGGAGAAATAAACTGATGTATCAAAATTTGCACCAATAAAACTCCCCTGCTTATCAGAAATGCCTTTGTTGGCAAGATTTATCACAAATATTGTCTGAGAATATGCGTTGGTTGTATTATTAGCAACGAATAAAGTTTCGTTTGACACTAAAGTAAACGATGCTTTTTCTCTATTAATATTATTTTGTTTTGGGGCAGATCGTCCAGAAAATGTAATAGATGAATCATTAAATGTGGTAATATTATATATTTCTCCAGTAGTTTCATTAAATACCTGGAAAACATCTGTAATTGGGTAATGTTGCGCCTGTACTACAAAATCAGACAATAGCCTATTGCCAACTCTTTCGTTGAGGGATTCTATATGGGATAACGATTCAAAGTCAACGCCATCAGCAAAAACATCTTCATATTGAAAAGATATTTTAGCAGAAATACCACTAATATTTCTTAAAGAGTTTATTGCTAATTCGTCTGTTGTACTATCATATACATAATCTAAATTATTAACAAATACTTTGCGATATATATAAATTAAATCTGGCGGGGCGCTGCCGGTTCCATTGCCATAAGAATCGGCCCCGAATACGTCAACTTCGCCATTTTGATAGTTTACACTATAATTTCCTGGCGCAGATGGTAATCTCGTAATACTAAAAGGTATTTCTGTAATAAAAGCGGGATGAGGAGAAACAAATGCCTGTATTGATTCTGTAGACTGCGTTGCTAAGAATTGTATGCCGCCATATTTAAAAATTTGATCAAGATTATTTACAATAGGAGCGAAATTTGTTGAAAATCTATTTGTAATGGGAGGAGCTATTTCTCTTGTAACGGATACTATTGTTGATAATTGAACACTTGATTCGTCGATATTTCTTCCCAAATTTTTATATACATATGATATAATAAATTGATCGCCGGGCTGAGGAGCCGGAAATCCAAAATCAATGCAATCGGATGAAAGAAGAATTTCATTACTGGTAAAATTAACATTTATACCAGCGAGAAGACTGTCGTATCTATTATTTAACAGTGTATAACCGAATTTTGTTATATTATATTCATAATATATTTCATCTCTTAGAAGAGCAACAGATATAACCTGCATAACATTTATATTGGACACACTTATGTCTAAACCAGAAAAATGGTTTCCTAAAGAAATATTATCCGTCACTATTTCGTTAATAACGTCTATAGATTGTAAACTTATTGGGCCAGGAGGCAGAGAAGAAATTACTGGATTAATATAAATTCCAGATCTAGTTGAAAAAGATTGTACCCTGTTAGCATCAAATTCAATTTCCCCTATGTTGGTAAATCCTGTAGTTGTTAGCGCGACTCTGGATATTTCAAAGGCCCCCTGGTTGGCTAATTTATCTATTGGCCCGTTTCCTCTAGTAAGTTGCTCATCTATTACAGAAATTGATAGATAGTTTCCTGCCTTTGTAACTCCGATAGAATCAGAAATTCCCTGCAATTGATAAGACAAGCCCGTTAATATATCTTTTATCATTGAAGGAGAATCGGTTTTATAAACTTCTTCCGGAAGATTATTTAACATATCATCTCTAATTGTATTTGAATTATCTCCCGGACTAACTATAAATATTGAATTCCTATGCCCGTCTTCTAATATTACTTCTCCGCCAATAGACCGGAACAAAACTGTTGGTGTGCTAAAAAAAGTAAGAGAGTAATTAACATTTTCAAAAATTGGCGTAAATGATAAGATTATTATATCATTCTCAATATTTATAGATAGTATTTTTGGATTAGGAACGCTTTCTATAGAAGATGTTAAAGAAACATTGCTAATTCCCACAGAAGTATCCACATCCTCATTAAACAGTACGCTTATGCTGAATGCAGTAATATTTGTTATTCTTACAATAGAAAATGCCATTTTATTACCTCGATTCTTCTTTAATATCAACAATACCAGCGGTCAAGTATTGGTTTGCGGCAGCAGTGATACTGATGGTGTTAAATCCACCAGCAATACTAAAGTTTAAAACTCTAACTCTGTCCACGCCCGGCACGGAATATAGAACGTTTACTACATCAGACGAATCTACCGTAGTTCCGAGACTTGTGGCTGTCAAAAACGAAGAAACTGTATCTATAGCGTTCTGAATAACTGTTTGTGCCTGATCAATGTAGGCTGGCAGAATCACTATTCGAATAGATACATTAACACTGAGTGCTATGGCGGCTTTGATTAATACGTCAGATGTCACTGGTCTAACATTCTCAACAGCCAAGGTGGCAGTGTCTATTAATGAATTATAATTATACGTTATTGTTATACGCTCATTTTCCTTTGGTGCTACATATATATAATTTGTGTCGTATACAGTATTGGAATCAGGTTGATTGAAAGTTCTAATAGACAAAACACCACCAATAATATTATTTATATTAGTGAAACCAGAGTTCACAGATATGCTATCTATAGTTGTATATTTATTTTTAGAAACCTGCTCACCATTTTTGGTAAAATAAATAGATTCATTATCATCTGTGTTTATATAATAGAATGTAATCCTAAGAATGTCGCCCGTAACCAATATGTTGTCTGCGTTCACTGATGTTTGGGGCAATACAAATTCTGTACTAGATAAATAACTGTCCTGCAAGGCTACCCTTGTGTCGTTTGAATTATTTTCCAAAACATAATTTACAATATCATAAATATAATCTACGGCAGTCACCTGATTTGATTGATCAACAGATACTAGTTCTACGGAATAAATTTTTGCCAATCTAACAGAAGACGGCAAACTATTTGTCCCAATATCAGAAAGAATGGCATCTTGCACGTCTACAGTAAAACCTCCGGACGTTACTCGAACCAATGTATCTACGACAGAATGCATGGTTGCACCAAATATAGATAAAACTCCATTAGAAAGTATCGAGCCGACATTAATTCTTAAATTACTGCTTGCTTTTCTATAACCATCAACTATGCTTGTCCCGCTAAATGCATAAGAAGTAGGCTGGTATCCATCCGGTATATTATTTACAAGCAGATAATTGCCAGACGATGTTATTGGCAAAGACGATATATTTGTTTCAGGAAGTAAATAAGAAATGCTGGATATATAGTTTACTAACACTATAGTCCCTGGTGTTACTAATTGATCTGGCAAATATATCACATTGTTTGTAAAAGACCCAACACCATATGAATCAGAAGAAAAGACATCAGTAGAATTAAACCTTATGAATGCTGTGTCTCCCGGTACCGCAAGAGTATCTGTTGGCAAATTTATAATATTTGTACCAGTTAATGTACCAGACATAGAGTCTGTATTAAATAATTCTGCATTATCATTTATATTATCTTTTATCCTATTTGTTCTTCTTATATCAATGACATTATTTACAACAGATGATGGGGCCACAGATATTGTTCCATCGTTTTGAACGGCCGATGTATATCCACTGTATTCTAAAACGGATAGTACCTTATCGACTGGACTTGAAACTATTATATATAAATTACCATTGATATCGGACAAAACAATATTTTGTTCATTTTGAATGAGATTTCCAAAGCTCCAATCAACAGAATCTTGTGCCGTTCTTGTTGCATTATTATCTTTCAAATTATCGAAATCAAATATATTATCGAAAGGTTTTATCCAAATATAATCACATTGCAATATGTCGGTGCCCGAGGGCAGAGAGTTTCCGCTTATAATAATGTTTCCATCTAAATTGGGTTCTCCTGCAACACCATTGGGATTTTGATTAGCTATTACATATCTTTCCCCAGTAGTAAGATTTGTAACTCTACTAACACTTCTTATAGGAGTATGTTTAAGAATAACAAGGCTTCTATTGCTTGAACTAACAAACACACTTTCGTTTAGAATAGAATAATCTTGCGTAATTTGTAAAATTTCTTCATCGTCTTTAAATTGCAACGGATCCGCACTGTTAAAAATCCCCTTTGTAATTTGCTCGTTATCTAACTCAATAGAATCAGAAATCCATCTTAGTCTATCGAAACCAAATGGACTTCCGCCGAAATCCCCGGTGTCCTTTAGTAATTCATAGTTTCCGTGAATAACTCCTGCGCTGTCTTCATATTTTGCAACAAAATTTGCACCAGATGAGCTGCCTGATATTGATACAATATCGTTTACCGGTTGATATGGGAGTTGATCAGAGTCTATTAATAAAGTTCTTCGTTGTGATTCATTGCCAGCAGTACTTATGCCGCGTTGACCTAAAATAAAATCGTTCAAAGGATTTGTTGGATCATATTTTCCGCTTTTATCATTGTATATATATGTGTCTACTTGTGATACTAAAGTGTTTCCCAATATATATATATCAACTTTTCCTCCCGTTCCAGCAGATGTTATTGCAAGATTTCCATTACTATCAGTCGTAACCTGCGTCCCGTCGCGTGTCATTAAAGGATTACCTGGGCCCACAAGATATGAGCTTTCCACGCCAGATAGTGAATCAACAGTATTGGTATATCCAAGAGAAGTCCCAGTATTACTGCCAGCAAAAACACTCAGTATTCTTGTCCTAAAAGCATTATCACTTTCAGGATCAGTTCCGCCAGAGAACTGTTGTAAATTAGTTACATTAGAAATACCAGTAATATTTTGTGAAACCAATGAATATGGGCCTATATTTCCAGAAGTTCCGGGCGTAAGCGCCACAACATTTGCTTCTATTGCATATTTGTCGGTAATATTGGCAAGTTGTAAAGATGTACTTAATCTTGTTGCAGTTGCCTTATATACATTGGAGGATGTAGATAACATCGTAACACCAGATATTACTTGATAGGTTATACCATTATTAGCAACAACAATTGATCCGGCAGGAATAGGTACATCGGAAGTCAATATATTTGTGGTAAATATAGCCAGTCCACTAGAAGTGCCGCCGGGATTTCTGGTAACATTAAAATTTGACCCAAGATTATCTAAATCTGTGCCGTTAGATGAAAAGAAAGATGATAGACTGGCAATATTACGAAGCTGTGTGTATAGGTCTGCCATCTCTTGGGCTGGGGAATCAACAAACAAATCCCTTGATACTGTGCCTGGTTTCGTGTCTAAATTGCTCTGAACTAGTCGTAAGTAGTCTATCATACTTATCACGACATCATTGAAAGATTTAAAAATTGCCATTTGTTTCTCCCGACTTTATTGCGAAATTATTGTAAAAAATTCCTGAAGGTTCGTTAGTCTTTTGCTAAGTATGGTAACCACAATATTAAGTTGTCTAGCATCCACCGTATCTCTTTCCACATCAATTCCTCCAACAGACTCAATTAATTCCGCTAAAGAAACTCTTTGATTAGCTGATTGGGCAATTTGTAAGGCTTTTAAATTATCTAAGCTTTGGGTTATATTGTTTTGTATCCTCACAAGCCTCATTGAATCCGGAAATGATTTTCCAATATCGTCTGTTACACTGCATCCGTACCAGGTATAATTTTTATTTGATCCTGTCGGTGTAAGTATTATCTTTATAACATCTTGTCGAAGCTTAGGAGTATCTGAAACCGAACATATGGTTCCGTCTGGATTTATTCCTAAATCTCCTTTGATTAAAGCTAGATCAAACGACATTATTTGCTCCTATTTGGTCCACGATTTATATTCTGATTTCTTACCTTTGGTTGCTTTATGTCACTGTCAAGACCGGTCATTATCGAGCGCACACTTTTCTCCAGGGCCGTAACCGCATCTGTAAAACTCATACTACCACCAGTGCCACCGGTGCCGTTGGTGGAACGAGCAAAACCAAGACCAGTTTGTGTATTTAGTCTGACTATAGCATCATCGTTTATAAGACTTATCAGTGTTTCTACAGGAATGATAAACAAAGCCAGCAAAACACAAAGAACGTCAGTGCCAGATAAGCCGCTAAATGTGCCGAACACCAAGTCTAAATCTCTAAACGATGTTTTAAGATCAGATGTAGCCTTATTTAACTGATCATCAACTCCATTTATTGATTTTTGAGTAAGGCCATTATCGCTATCACTTACAACAATGCTTATAAAAGTAGAAGCTAGTGAGGCATCTTTTAGATTTCTGGATATATTTGTTATAGAGGTATTTCCATTAGTATTCTGCACCACAACATCGCTAAAATTAAAAAGTGATAGTTGCGCCTGTTTTTCCGCCAAAACCAAATCTTGTTGTGTCTTTTTTTGGTCTAGTTGTCCAACTTGATCATTATTTACAACTGTAGTGTTTTGATCCGGATTATCATCGGGCGTTACGTTTGCGCTGGTTTGTTTTGCAACCCTGTCCATTATCTGTTTTGCTTCTGACACCTTTTGACTTATATTATTCATTGTTTTAACTAGATTGTTGGTTATATCTTTTGCTAATTCAGAAAAGCTTTTGTAAACACTACTAATTTCTGGCTGTTTTGTGGAATTAAATATTCCAAGAGTACTGAGTCTCAATGATATTATTGTTTCTATAAGTGGGCGCCTATATTGTGTTTTGTCATTAGAACTTATATCTTGTAGGTCTGTGTCAGTCATAAAAGCCCCGCCTACTCTTTTGCCCACGGGATATATTTCAACACTAGCATTCGTATACATTGGAAATAATTGTTCTTTTCTGGTCCCGTCTATACCATCCAATATACTTGCTTTATACGAGCCAACCGAATATCCATCTGGATAACCATTGCGCAAAAAATTTTTGTTGGCCTGAAAGAGGGTTTCTCGGTTACCAAGTGGGTTTATAATATCCCGGCCAATGTTTTTATTGCTAAACATATTGTTATTATTTTTTTCTGGAGGGCCAACTCCTGTTGATAAACCAGGTAATCCCAAGGCTCTATAAAAAGCATTTATTCTAGATTCCTGAGGGTCTGAGGATCCTCCTCTTCCATTAGATCTTATACTATCTATTTCTTGTAAAATCTTGATAGCAAAATCTGTAAAATCTAAATCTTTATTGTATACCGACATTATTTGCCTCCTGGCTCTCTGTCGAATGTGCTATCAAAAGCCCCACGAGAGGAAGACAATCTTCTCTTTGGCAGTACCGCGTCGGATATGAACATTACTTCTAGCACAACATTTATAGTTGAATCATCTATAAACTCGGTTATATATTGCCCATTGACTTGGGCAGTAATATTTGCTGTACCCGGTAACATAGATGTTAATTCCGCAGTAATAGTTCCAGAACTACTATTAAATGTTTGATTTAGTATTGTTCCAAAATCATTAAGTATTTTAACATCTATTGAAACACCGGAAGGCAGGTTTTGTGCAATTAAACTCCCGGTAGCATCTTTTGGGGTAATAGTTATAATTGCTTTGTCTTGCCCGCCAGCTCGCACTAAGTTTTTATCCACTTCTAACAAACTATTCACCGGGTTTGCAATTTTTGAAAGCACAGAGTTCATTATTGATTTTAGATTATTGGCCGAATTATTTAAAATATTTAATGCATTAGTTCTTATATCATCAATCGGAGGAACAAAAGGCGGAACTATGGCACTTTGTAAATCATTTAGAACGCCACTCATATCTGGCAATATCACGTTGGCTAGCTCGGGATATTTGTCCATAGCCGGAGTTTCTAGGTCCGAAAATTGATTATCCAAAGAATCTCTTGCTGCAGCTACGTCAGGATGACACCCGAGTCCAACAATTCCTAATCCAACTAGAACATCCCAATTTGGAACTACTTGATAATTTACAACGCCAACCATTGAAAACAAACTTGGATCTATAACTGTCATGGTAGTGTTTTCTATAGTTATTATTTGCGTAGTTTGTGTTTGCCCTCTTGAACCATTTAACTGAACACTGAAAGTTGAAGTATGTCCTGCGCCGCCAGCATATTGAGCAACTGATATATTGTCACCCGTTTGCGCGCTTAACTGTTGAGACATATCTTGTAAATATGGCACAATTTGCGGAAGAGTGCTTGTGCCAGGACCAGGTAATGCTCGTATTTCGAAAACAGAACCCGGCGGCGCGTCAGCATAAACAGAAGGAAGAACTAAAGCCTGCCCAACCGGAGGAGACGAAAATATCGGAGGACAAACGTCATCATTGCAACAAGTTTCATCTTCTTGACAAGGAGAGGCTGTCACTACGCCAGTAAGATTATTTGGCGGACATTTTGCGCTTTTCTTTTTATGACATGGTTTTCCGCCGGCCAATGTTAAAATCGCCATAACTATATCTAAAATCGGTTTCAATACATTTAGTATGCCCATTTGATTGGCTAAATCTAACAAAATAGCCTCTAGCTTTTGCTGAGCTGCATCCTGTGCGTTTTTATCGCCCCCAGAACTTATTATATTTTTTAGATTTTCTATATTATTTTTTATAAGCTCTAACACCGGAACTATAACAGTCATAATAAAAAATATTATTGCCAGAATCATTTTAATTATATTCAGTATCAAAAGAACGCCGGCTAAAGGAGGAAACAAAGAAAATAATGGAGGTAGCCATTTTCTAAACAATCTGATTATGGCAGCAGGAACAGACCACGGACTTAATAAAGCACATATAACTTCAAGGATGCCGCGTATAACTCCCAATATAGGAAGTATCATTGTATAAGCAGATATGAACGGTGCTATAACTGATAACAATCCAGCAATAGCATTCCCCATAGATGTAATTTCTGGAGGATGCCCTATGCCTTGTAGCGTAGAACCACCAGGCAATTGAAACTTTAGCAGCTCATCAGAAAGCATATCAGAACCATTATTGGGTTGGGCCGATGTGTCATATGGCACATTAAACGATGGTCCGGCCATAGATTCTATGGCAGCTATTATAGCTAATGTTGTAGTATCAGTTATAAACCATGCACTCATTTTTTATTCCTTATAATTATTTGATAGGATAACCTATTCTATCAACGTGCCGTTCAGATCCTATAATAGATCTGTCGCCACTTATTTCCGTATTTGCTGCTCCATAAATATTTACAACTTCGCCGTTTAACAATAATTGGCCCCCAGCGGAAATGGCAAAATTACCAGTAGACGACATCACTATATCACCCTGTATATTTAGAGTCATACCCTTCTCATCAATTAATATCATTTGGCTGGTTCCATTTGGCCTATTAAGATGTATTTCAATTCTCCCGGGCCGATTTTCCGTATCTACAGGTTTTTTAAATCTGTCATCGCCACTTATACCTTTTCCGCCTATTTGTATAATTACATCGCCATCCGTTTGATGTATTAGAGAGCGTCCATTTATATCTCTACCGTAATGAGAAATTACTCCCCCAGCAAAATCAATAAGTAACGATTTTCTATCTAATGAATCTGCTCCTATAAATATTTCTGCGCTCCCATCCATATTAACATGTGCGCTTCGTCCACCAGCATTCGCGTCTGGGTTTGTTTGATATGTTCCATCAGACTGAAGAGACAGGATATTATTATTTATCGTTAATGATACTGGCCCAACATACGCATCAACTGCCGGGTCCGGATTTTTAAGTTTACCGGAAGTAAATATAGACGATGCTATAGACAATATATCATGATGCGCAGTACAATCAGTCGTAACTGGATTATTATCTACACTCAACGGATGATAATCACTGCCATCAATTGTAGGACCAATAAAAACATCCGGCGCATTGGGCTCAGAGGAACCAAATGGAATTAAACGAATGTCCCGTTTGTTTTTATCTTTAAATTGCCCCTGGCTTCCTACGCCATTTAATATATTAGAAGTAATATATCTTCCTAAAACCGGAATATTGCCAGTCTCAGAAGAAGCTGGTATGTTTATCTTTGTAAGCCCTTCTCCATCAATATCAACGCTCCACCGGCCATGTTCTGTCGCGTTATATGAAGTTTTATGCAACGGAGGGTCTATATCCCGGATATCTTTTCGGGAGTTTATTTCAAAATGATACTTAATCGATCTTCGCAAATAACTATATGTTCTTAATAATCCTTGTTCCACACTGGCTTTTGAATTAAGAGATTCTACTTCAGGAATGTTTATGATATTTCTATTTATATCTAATACCTTGCCATATATATCAACAACAGTACCTTCAACTTTCTCAATTAAATGGTTGAAGTTTCTAAGATTCAAATTCAATGTATCAGTACGTCGGTTTTCCCTTGTAGACACGTCAACTGCTAAACTAGACGTTACGATATTAGAATTACTACTATTTACAACTGTGGTTGATGCCGCTTCATTAACAATATCTCTGACACCAAAGCTATCTGCAAATTCATAAGTTATATTTTTCTTTTCTACTAGGGCCGGATTTCTTATTGTTAATTTTGATATAGTGCTACTTCTTAAACTTACTTCATCGGCAGTAGATCTTCCGATACCAACCAAAATGCCATCGTACTCTTCTCCGCTTAAAAAATTAAGTGTGGATGTATCATTAGGGTCTTCGGTATCGCCGACGTCTCTTCTTACCACGCCCTCTATTTCTCTTCCTGCCTCAGTAAACTTATAGAAATTGTTTGTTCTCGTATATAGAGCTTGAGAAAAGTTTGATAGTTCTAAATCTGCCCCCAAATCTCCCGCGCCACCGTCTAAAGCAATATTTCCATCCCGTGTCATAAATAGCGTAGAGCTTTCTGGTCCTTTGAGACATATTTCTCCGCTAACGACACTGGGGTATGAAGTTAAATCTGTCGAACTATTCTCTACGCCACTTTGGTCAAAATAATATGATCTTTCGGGCAATACAGCAACAATATACGGTATTTCCTGAGGGCCATGAGATATAAGCACCCGAGTGCCTTTTTCTACGCCCATAAATATTCCGCTGCCAACTCCAGCATGAGGGTGGGGGATTGGACATCGAACATTTCTCTCGAATTGCCGGTCTGTATATTGTACCTCGACCTGAGTGTTGTATACTTTTACAACAACGCCCAATCGAACAGAATAACCGCCGGGTATTCGTGACATTTATATTTCCTTATGTTGATATTGCCGCAGGATCTTTAAATATTAAAACTATTTCAATAACATACGCTATAAACGCTGGATCACTCCCGATAATAGAAAATATCTCTTCTTTTGGTTGTCGCCTAGAATTATTTACTCCATTATCGCTCTGTAAGTTTTTTGCCACAGATATTGGGCTTATAAACTTACTTATTTGGCCGTTTCTTAAAGCTGTATTTGTATACCGAGAACTTAATTTTGCAAAATGTCCGTTATCATATTTTCCCGCAGGATGTTGTAAAACATCTATAACTGCATTAATTTCATTTTGTATTAGAGAACTTATATCAGCTTTTTCATTTGGAGTAGATGAATCACTCAGCTTGGGAATAAAACCTCTGACCTCAATCATTGGATAAGCTGATGCGCCCGTAACATAATTTGCCGCAACAGCAAGAACATTTTTGATCTCGTTTATATTGAAGTTTGCATAATCACCAGACAACATAGCAATTTTAGCAGATTCGGCACCAGAGATATTTACTCCAGGAGAAAAGACTATTGATCCCAAATGTCTTCCTAAACTTTGGCCGGCTGTTTGCCTAGACGACACAACAGTATTAACTTGTTTCTGTGCTTTTACCAAACTTTTTCCTATAATATCCAACGGACTAGGAATATACTCTCCCAAAGGATGCCCATATTCTAGAGAAAGCGCGGTGGTAAAAGTTCCAGCGTATGAAAAAGAATGAGAAACAGACGTAACATAATATAGCATATCCCTAGAGTTCAAATATATTACGTCTCCCAATTGATAGTATTCGTTTCCAGGAATCGTTATAGAACCACGGACTGCCCTTTTTCTATTTTGTGATAGTAACATCACCGCATATGGAGCACACTGTGTTTCTGCATTCTTAAAATAAGGACGACTAATGCCACCTTCAGCTTTATACCCATATTGTCTCCAAAGATCAAAGTCTGTAGCATATGCCGTTAACATAGGTATGTTTCCCAGATTACCCTTTCCCTCTCCAATAAGGTCAATTTCTCCGCTGACATCCACGCGGCATGTGACGTTATCACAACTCTCTGTAAAACTAGAGTTTATTAATTGGTCGTCATAAATAATAAATCTCTTTGACGAATTTGGTCCAAGAAAATCATTGTAATCATCTTCTATTAAATCCGAAAACTGATTTAAAATATCTGTAGTTGGTGTATTGCCAACATTAGCTTTTATTTTATTTTGTGCCGTATTGTTGTTTAATAACGCCTTTTTATATGAATCTACTAGACGCTGTCCTTTGCTAACTTTTTGTGCCAACTGCGTCATCTTTGCGAGTCTATTTGTGTTCAGATTAGGATTGTTCGGAGCATTATTAAGCGCCTGATATTCCTGCTGAACTTGCGCAACATCGGCTGGATTTTTGGGATCAATCGCTTGCCCGCCAATTCTTGATCTCAAAACGGACCTCTTGGTTATTATGTAGTTAACAATATCATCAATATTTGTAGAACTCGCAGTAGCCGGGGCATTAGGAATAGTTGAGCTTAATACTGATCCAGCAACAGTGTTTATAACTTCTATTGCCTCTTCTGGTTTTGTAATTACACTTTGTACGCCATTTAGAAGAGCATAATCTATAGCAATTTCCAGTCCAATATTATCCAAATCATTAGCAGCATTTTCTAGTCTAGACTGAAATAGGCTGATAATATATGGAGGATATAAAGTTTGACTAGCATTTGAATCAAGCAGAAACATTTTTAATATGAGGGACAGAGGAGTCCTATTGTATCTGGGGGGACGAAACTGTATGTGGCCCATTGAATCGCAATAGAATTCGAAGTCAATAGTCTTTGCTGTCAGAGAGCAAATTTCTTGAGGAGTCTTGTATTGACTTTCCCAAAGACTTATGTTCTGGGACATATTGATAACAAATGCCTCTATGTCCAAATCTTTATCATATTCTTCTGCAACTACGAATAAATTAGTATCCGTGTTCATTTTGCAATCATACTGTGGGCGCAATTGTAAAAGCGAATTTCTTGTACTGTTGCGCTTAAACTTTTCGTCCATATTTTGTTTTTCTGATTCTGCTGTTGATCCGCCAAAATCATAAGCCCAATCTGTACCATATATTTTAAGAGTGTTTTGAGATTGATTTGCGGTAGATTTGGTGGCAGAAGACAATGTATTAATCTGTATAGTTAATGCATCAATTCTACTTTTTAGCAATTCACCAAAAACAGACTGACTATCGTTTTGAGCCGAAGAGGTGTTTATTGCATTCAGTTGATCCTGTAGATTTGCCAAATCTCCTCTTAACTGCGCTAATTGCCCAGATTTTTGAACTAAATATTGCTGCGCACCCAATCTTTTGCTAACCATCGCAGGACTTAATATTGAAGTTTTAAACGGCTGAAAATTACCCAGCGCTCTGTTCTGCGACCTATTTATATCGAAGAAAGAATGAAAATAACTTTCCGGAGAATTAGATTGTGCATTGCTACTAAACGTTCCTACCGACTTAGAGTTTTCGTAAAAGGATTCATAATTATGCGGATAACCAGTAACCAATATACTAACTATGTTGGCTGCGTCCTGACCAACGAAAGGATCATTAACTACATTAACACCAATCTCGCGCTGAGCTTTTTGTGTTTGGTCTTCTTGGTCGCCCACAGATGTTTTTAGATTTACATTGCGCGTGGCCACCAAAATGCCCTGTTTCCATTTATAAACTAATCCAGGAGCATGTTTATATTGTGGAGTTGATGTCCCGTCCCCATTAGTTAGATAATCCTGAGCATAATTATCAGTAGTGAATTTTTTACCAAGATAGGATCCGCTATTATAATTTATTAAATCATTATTTATCCGGTCTTGGTTTTGAGAGTTAAGTTGCGGCTGTTGTACTATTAAACCAGTTCCAGGGTCAGTAACAATATCAAAAGCTGTAAGCGGATCTTCTAATAGCCCCTGTGTTTGGTCAAGACTGGGAGATACATTGACGCGAGATTGAGCCAGCCATTGCATATTACTCGCACCGCTTATTTTTGTTGTATATACTCCTGCATCTGCATTATAATCTTCCGTAACCGATGTTACAATGCCACCAAATACATGTGTTCCGCCATTTCTCATCAAACTATCCGTACGAAGTGAGCGATAGATGTCTACAGGAATCCCTAAATCATCTAAACCAAACACTTTCATTTCTTCTTCAAGCTCAACATCAGATAATTTATTATTATTAGTTACAAAGTTTTTTATAAACAAGGAATTATTTATCAGAGAACTCAGCGGGCCAATAATACTATTTTGTTTGAATGTATTGCTTCGCATATAAACATTTACAGTGTCCATCGGCTGAACAATGGATTTACCAAGATAATGCAAACGCAAATTTCTTCTGGCATATTTTACATCATTGTCGTTATTATCTGCAGCATAATTTTTGTTCAAGTTCTGAACACCCATAACATACTTGCTTAAAGAATCAAATATACTAGTAATCAAAGATATTTCGACAGTTGTTAATTGCTGTTCTGGGGGAAGTTGTAGAGTATAAGATAAAAAATTAGTTGGTCCAAAGGCTGGTCCATCACCAATGCTTGCTTTTACATTAAATTGCGAGTCAGAACTTAAATCAACCTCGAATACTATTTCTGTGTTGTCCGTACCGCTTAGAACCGCATTTCCTGAGTTTTGGCCTAGCCCAAACGCATTAGCTATTCTATTTTTTCTCTTATTTTTTAGGTCCTGTTCTAGCCTTTGGGCATGTTGTAAATCAAATTGCGGTGAAGTAGCAGGAGCACTTGTTAGAGCATTACCTAATTCTTTCTTAGCAACACCTAGCGCTACCTCTATTTCGTCCGTTGTTATCTTCGATAAATTATATGGATCCTGAAAAGTAAAACCTATGCTTCCCACAGAGCCATCTAGCAATAAAGAAGTATTAAGGTCGCTTACCAAAGTCAATTCGATGACCCCGCTTCCTCTGCCAACCAAAAATACATCCGGCTGAGTGCTATCGACAACCCAAGTCGTATTAGTTGCGTTCCTCAAATTATCAGATTTAACTTGTAATTCTTGTAGTCCGACTAATAAAGATTCAAAATATTCACTGTCTTTTTTTGCTAGGGCTATTATGTCGTTGGCTCGGGTGAAAGCAGCTTGTTGACTGGCGACACTATTTCCAGAAGCCAAACCTTGTGTTGCAGATTCTATTGCCGAAGAAGTAAGATTGTTTATATTATTTAGATAGTTATTTTGCAAAACATCAATAATAGCACCAATCCTATTATAATCCAGGTCAGATTCTTCGTCTATTAAACGTTGAGCTTTGGTGAGAGCTTCATACGCTGCTATCTGTTGGCATTTATTTTCGAACAGTATTTTTGTTGCGCGGAGGAATAAAATCTCTCCTCTGTCCAAAAACTTTAGGTCATTATCTCCTCTGAGACTTCTGAATGCCCTTTTATGAATGTACGCTGTAATAGATGGTTCTTGGGTTGTGATATTTCTTTTTTTAATATCAGAAACATTATCTATCGATGAACCAACAAATGCTGTACCAGGTACTCCTTCGAAGCCACCATCCACATAGACATTCTCCTTCGGCGGCGGAGATGGACGAGTAGAATTAAGCGTAAAAGCATTAATAAGGCCGTTTTTAGTAGACTGATATTGTTGGTCCAAAAAACCTAGCACTTGGCCAAAACTATTTTGACGGGGAGTGCTGGTATCAGAGCCAAATATAATAGCCATTTAATTTACTTCCTGCGGTTGTATTTTGATAGTTGATAATTCCAGTATAGAAATATCAATAATTGGTTCTTCTATAGAGTTTAATATATTCATAAGTTCGGAGAACTTTTCTTTTGTATAGAAATCTTCTGGATTTTTATCACTTTTAGAAGAATTACACGATTTACATAATATACAAGCATTTTTACGAGTCAAAGCGTTACCCTTTGATAATGGTTTGACATGATCAACGCATAAATCCTTATCTTTGCCGCAATTAAAGCATTTATTATTAAATAGTGTAAAAGTAAAAGCTTCGTCTGCGGCGGTAAAATATTCGTTTACTTTAAGCACCAAAGATCTTCTTCTTCGATCCTTCTCACGAAGCTTCTCAGGAAATTTCTTTTGTCTATATGATGCTCCACATATTGTTGAACAATATTTTGCTTTGGCATTCATATAAGTTATTTCGTTTTTACAGTGTAAACAAAATCTTCTATTTTTTTCTTTTTCCCCTTTTACTTTATCGCTTCTTTTTTTGATATAATAAAGGCTCAAACACAATTCAGAACAGTATTTTGCACGAATATTGCGGCCAACTATTCTTTTTTCACAATGTAAACAGTATTTTTTAATTTTTGATTTAGGTTTACTTTTCTTATGGGTTATTCTATATTGCTTGTGATACAGAGCAAGACTATCGGCTTTTTTTATTTTTCTGTCAAACTCTCTGCATTGTTTGGAACAATATATAGCATCCGCTCTTCTTTTTAAAATTTGGCCGCCACAATATAAACAGAAGTTTTTTGGACGAGATTCTATTTTTTCTTTTCTTTTTGTTTTTAATTTCTCGTTTGTTGCTGCATGTTTACATTTTCTAGAACAATATTTTGCTTTAGTGTTTCTGCCAAGAATTTCTTTTCCACACAATTTGCAATTTTTAGCAGTTTCTGGCGAATCGCGATTTTTATTTTTCAACATAGTATGCCAGTAATCTTCTCTACATTCGCTGGAACAATATTTGGCGTTTTTAGGCTTTCCAGTTATTTCTTTTTTGCATTGCCTGCAAAACACAGCCGGGCGAGAAGATTTTTGTTTTTGCCATTTATGTTTATCTCTGCATACGCCCGAGCAATACTTAGCAGAACTAATTTTGGAAGAAATATCTATTCCGCATTGTAAGCATATTCTTATTTCATTATTTTCCATTTTTTTACTCTCTATTTTGTTGTTGCTCCCAAGTTAGGAAGTCCCAAATCTGCAGAAACATCATTTCCGCCGAAGCTTAGAGGGGAACTACCCGGATGGTATTGGCTTGGGGTATTTTGTGTTGGCGAAAGACCAAATAATCCCCTAATTGAATTGCCTGCGCTAGATACTAAGGAGTTTATTTGGTCTTTCGC
>Ga0209777_10003157_pt1 | contig 20784 bp, 51 predicted proteins | sample FrelakmetHBP12HB_FD_187147 | JGI IMG/M metagenome (GOLD analysis project Ga0209777, IMG submission 187147) | Freshwater lake sediment microbial communities from the University of Notre Dame, USA, for methane emissions studies -HBP12 HB (SPAdes)... | ecosystem: Environmental > Aquatic >...
GCATTAGATTTTGCCATCTGTGAAATTCCTATAATCTTTTCCCCCGTGTATACTGGGGATGGTTTAGAAGAACATGCCCCTGTAGAGCCACTGTCGAACGACGGAAATCTCGGTCCAAAATCCCGTTGTACCTTTGATGCTAGTACTACAGGAGATATTTTTGTAGATTTCTTAGTAACAGGTTTCTTATACCCTGCCTGAAAAGTTGTACTACTAGCTTTCTCTTTTTTAACCCGCCCGTAAATAAAATCTACAAATTGGTCAAAAGTTTCTTTAGGCAAACTCATTGATTTTAAAGTTTGATTTCTATCACGCCATCTGCGCTCCAGCTCTTCTTGCTGTGCTTTTGTAGTCTTTGTAAATCGTTTCTTAGTCGATGTTATATTTAGATGTGGTCCAACAAGTCCCATGGCTATCCCTTCAATTTATAAATAATTCGATCTTCCTCTTTACACTCTTCGTAAAGAAGTAAAGTAACCTGCTGCGGGTACCAAAATTCCTTACCACATTGTTTACATACAATGGTTGGATCGTCGCGCACTATGCAATCATCGCAGTTGTGGCTCATTTTACTTTCTTGTTCTTCATCATTACAAACATCTTGAGTAATGCTTCTGCATTACCCTTGGCATCATCGACCGGATTGTGTGTATGAGTTGTTTCGCGTAAGTGAGTAAACTTGGAATATTCGTCGCCGACTATACCCTTATATAGTGAACCAATATTGGCCGATGACCACCCAAAGGGATTACGATTAAGATATTTGAAAAAATAATAATTAATAAATGCTGCGTCGAAACCGTTGTTATCGGCCCATAGTACTGGCCGGCCCTCGACATTCTTGTTGATCCATGATTCGAAGTTTTGCATTGCATCCATAGGGTCCGGAAACTTCAGTGTTTGTTCTCGAGAAAAACCACTAATAGCTAATGCATCTGGCAACCAGATATCTGAAATCGGTTTAAGTTCTGCATAAAAAGTACGTTGCAACCCTGCTTCAACAATTACTGCGCCAAAACACACCATACTATATATTCCGGGTGCTGGGCCATCCGCTTCAATATCTACGGATATATTTCTACAATTTTTCATTTATTACTTTCGGTTAATTACATTCTTAGCATAATTATAAACAAGTTACAGACTTATGTCAATACGTCAATTTATTAATGCGTTTATATTTAATATTAAATGCATTCATTAGTAGCTCTACTTCGCGTAAACATTCATTACGCCCACCGCCAACAATGTATGCACCTGTAAACTGTTTGAGTTGAGCAATCGATGTCCATTCGGTCGTTAATGGATCTGTCAGCATCCAGTCTTGATATTCTTTTCCTGCTAGTTGACGCATGTTTTCTTCGTAGTCCGGATCGTCCTCGCCATTAAATAATTGTCGGGAATCGTTTACATTCGATTGATACATAAGTCTGATAATCTTAATAATTAATGCAGAACTTACATTGTTATCCATCCAGCTTCGTAAATACCCGTAACCTTTATCTACAATTGTAAATCTGTCCCAGTTAATCTGTATATCAGGTTCTGCATATGCGTCATTTTCATCGTCATATACTGGCTCTCCCGAAATAGTATTATCCCAAAAATTCATGACATCACCAATTGTATCGTTAGTAAGTCCGTCTTGTTCAGCGTTAACAAACATAAGTACTGGACCACGCGACTTATTAACAAAATCAATAATATTTTTAAATATACCCGGATCAAAATCGGCATATGCAGGTTGTACATCAACAACAATAATCGGATGATTTAGTCCTTCCGTTAAAAACTCTATTGCTTTCACGGCGTAACTGTGCCATTAGAAGGTCGGGATGAAATATTTAATGCCGGCAATACAAGATATTGCAGATCTATCTGAGCTTTTGGATAAGGCATTAAAATAACATCACGAATATTAGTAGCAGCGCCGTATCTAACCGAAAAGCTTGCTAGCCCGAGATTGGTTAATTTATCGAATACTGTGTATACAATATTTCCTAAACCATTTTCCAAAGTTTGAAAGTAATATACATTTGGGCCACCATAATCGCCATAAGGAATTACTTGTCCGGTATTGATGGCGTTTACTACTCTTTGTACGTTAGCATCAAGTGCAACTGTTAATTGTCCAGTTTGGACCATTGTATTTAGATCGGGATATTGATTCATATCTGTATTTATGCTTTTGTTAAGGTAGACATTATATTTCTAAGTGCATCTAGTGATGTGGACAACCCTGTAGTTATATTGGCTAATAATAATACTATAGGAGTACCTAATAATAGGACTACTAATCCATAATTAAATATCATAACTAATACACATAGAATACCAATTAAGTTTCCAATACGACGTGTACTTAGAATTGCTGATTCATATTCTTTTAGCTCACTTAATGACATTTTTTTAAAACTTGCAATTAGATTATCCTGCTTATCGTTCATATATTACCTTGATTCGTAAAAATTAATAATTTTAAAATACTATAGTACAATACTTAATTAGAATTTATTAACACCTTGAGAAAATATAGTATATACAAGTAGTGGTAACCAGAAAAATATTGACCAACCTAGCAATAAATTAATCCAGAAACATATTATTATATGTTTCAAGTTTCGGCAACGAGCTACTATCGTAGGGGAAAATACAATTAACATTAGAATAACGAAATCTACCATCTTAAAGCCTCAATGACTATATTTACTGTGCGTTACTACTTGGTGAACCTGTAATAATTGTTGCCCCGCATCCTGTCTTGGCACCAACTACTGCAATAATATTACCACTATCATCACAGTTTACTGCAGGCGATGATACTATATTAGTAGTACCGTGATTCGGGATTGGACATTTATGTTGATCCCCTACTCTTGCTATGTTAATTCCATCTACATGTGTTGATGTCGACCCTGGGCCGATAATTACTCCGTGTTCTCCGTTCCATATATGGTCCGACGTATCCCCGATTCTTGCAATTTGTGACATTACACATCCTTATGTATATACACTATTTATATTTTTTAACTAATATGGGATACTATTGCGTAATCCACCATACTTTAATTTATATAATATATAATCTTCCTCGTGTTGAAAAGTTAATGTAATATCATATTGCAAATTTTCATAATATATTGCATTATACGGTTTTAAGAATTCGTTAATTGTACTATCTGGGATTCCGTTATCATCACGGTCTGGTGTTAGATCCCACACTGCACGAATAAAATTTTCCCACTCAACAGGGCAGTCCTCCATATCAGTACCTAATTTCATTATATACATTATAATTTTCTTTTTAAGTTACATTTATTTTGTGCATACTATTTCTGGAAACATTAATTTACATATTATCATTGTTTCTTCATCGGGAAATACTAGCATGGACCAGTACTTATACCCATTAACCCGTTCGAACCCGCCAGGATACTCCCAGTATACTTCGGTATTATACTTTACCCATTTTACTAAATCATCATATAATATACAATTTAAATATGGTCTAGATATTCTTGCCAAATATATTTTATTAGCGTTCATGTACTATATGAGTAATATTAAATGTTAGGCAGAACGCTGTGGCATCATTGGCATTTGCAAAATACAGGCATCGATAACGTTGAGGGTCCACCTTGATTATTCCCCATTCCCAGGAGTTATTGTGTAAATTAGCTAACCATTTTTTTAAAATATCGTATTTATTAATTAATTTTTTTCTACTATGTAATGACAATTGATCGTCGCTATAGTATTCATCTAGGTATACTCGTATCATAATTCAACTACCTTAATTTTTCTCGAACTTATATACTAATATCACGGATAGTAACTCTTATACGTTGTGTAATAGGCGAAATAATGTTCCAATTTCATCTTCAAAGATCCTGACGCCCGTAATTTCACCCTGCATTGCACCAATTGCCTTATTAATATCCCACATAAATAACCGTCCATAATTACCGTGTTGTTCGAGCCAGTCTCTATATTTTGTTAGTTCGACATCTTTGTTTATATCCTCTTGCAAGAAGTTTGGATAAAAGTGTATAGTAATCATATTTCAAACCTTAATTTAAACGCTGTGGCATCTTCAAGATAACTAAACCATATTCCATCAAACAGCGACCAACCCCAGTCTTTATTGAATTTTAATTTCTGTTCACTGGTCCACTGAATAAATTGTACTTTTATATCATGTGTAACTTTATCAGTATTAATATAATATATCATAATTTATTATACTATCTAGTTAAATAATTTACAAATGATATTATGATAAAGTTTACGGCACATTCTTATATACTCCAAATTTCAAACGAAATGCAGTATAAAAATATACTTGATCAAATACTACTTCATGATCTATTTTTATTGCACTAAATGATTGTAATTCTAAGTTGATTAACTCTTTAGACTTTAAACGATTTTCATCAGTTGTTGACTGATAGTTTATATGTTGTGGCCATTCTTTTACATTTGTTCTCATATGTTCTATAAAGTTTTTCCATTCCCCTGGGCATTGTGCAAGCACAGGAGCTAACTTTAATTTGAACGTTTTATTTTCTAGCATATATTGAATTTTAGTTTAAATATAACTGCGTCAACTGAGTTTGCAAAATGTATAGTACTGTATGCAAACCCAAAATGCCAATCTAAATTTCTTAGAAATTCTTTGCACCATGCTTCGTATTTTACGATATCATCGTAATCAGCATTTATTACTATAAGTGTCATTATATACTAAACCTTAACTTAAATGTAACTATCTCTTTATAATCCAAATCTTAATTTAAACGCTGTGGCATCCTGATTGTTATCAAAACATAAATAATATAGTCCGCATCTGTTTACCATAGCGGGCATGAGTTCACGAGCCTTACACCATTCGACCATACTATTATTGTGTATATTAATCCAACTAATTTGCACCATCATACTTGTCCTTAAATTTAATCCACACGTTGGAACTTTTTACGTTTCCCGTTGGTACGACGCTGGGACACAGCCCTAAGCGCAAAATTTTTAACATGGGTTATCAGTGTATATATCAATACTTACAATCAAATCTTAACTTAAACAGTATAGCATCTTCTTTATTTTTAAACTCTATCGAGTCACGCCACCAGTAGTATTTGTAATCTTCGAATTTAACATTATCTAACAGCCATGCAGAGTGGTCTTTGCGTAACAGTAATTTCTTACTGTTTATTTTAACTTCTATCACAATTCAAACTTTAACTTAAATGCAACAGCATCTTCTTCATTATCAAACGTAAACACATCAGCGGCATACGTACCTTCACGTATATTCACTGCTGTAAATGGTGCAACCTGTGCAGACCACTTATCGTCAGATAACGTATCAACACACCAAGTCAAGTATGTCCTAAATGTTTCCATATCTGAATTACCTTTAACATTTACGCTTGTCATAGTCCAAACTTTAGTCTAAACATAGTTGCTACTTCTGGATCATCGATAAAGATTTCAACATCATGTATGTGCCATTCAGTGGCAGGATAGGATTCGAACCATGTTATGTATTCCATAATCGTATCTATGTTTTTTGTTTCTTTAGTCAATTTTATTATTATCATAATCCAAACTTTAATTTAAAGGCAAGTGCATCTTCCGGATCAATAAACTGGAAACACTCAAAACATTCCCTTGTTTGCCATCCTTCAAGTGCATTTAATTTACACCAGTCAGTCCACATATCGTACGTATTATAATTCCATCCAATACCGACAGGTACATTAGTAACCCCTTTTGTCATCATACCTGGAACCTTAGTTTAAATGCAGTAGCATCTTCTTCACATACAAAATATATACAAGTCCAGCAGCCCCCGACCCACCAATCATTTGTGCCAACGTTTTCAAGACACCACGATGCGTAAGTCTCACATACTTCGCTTGCTGCATTTATCATAATACATATTCGAGTAGTAGTCATGTAGGAAACTTTAACTTAAATAGTAAAGCAATTTCTGGATCTTTAATTAACACATTACGTGCAAAATGATCACCAGTTACCCACATCCATTCATAGTCCTGTGTACCGGCGCGGCAGTTTAGCCAAGCACGCCATAATGACACAGTGTTAGTCATTGTTTTCCATTCACCAATAGACTTTTCGTCCAAGCATCTAAAATCTACGTGTGTCCATGTTGTAGTGTCTACAGTAGATTTTATAACATCGTGTACAAAATCATCAATCGGAATCATGTCGGAAACTTTAATTTATACGCAACAGCATCTTCGGCACGTAGAAAGTAAATATAGAAACTACCGTTGTGCTGCCGCTGATCAGCGGCAGCAATATATTTGTCACACCAGGCTAATGCAGCAGTAATATCTTTAGGCTTTATTCTCATAATCCACACTTTAATTTAAACATAGTAGCATCTTTGTCGTCAAATATAAAAATCCAATCTGGTGTAACATTATAATCGACCCAATTTAAATTTTCTTTACACCATTCTTCATAAGCTAATTGCGAATCAAATCCTTTTTCGGAAACATCTATCACTATGCTTATTGTGGAAACTTTAATTTAAATATAATCATAATTTCATTATCGCGTACAAATACTTTAGCACCAATATCATTGTGTTCTACCATCCAATTGCTTTCTTCATTAGATGCAAAGAATTCGTAAATAGGATCCATCGATACAGGATTGCTAAGTTGCACCATATGCCATTTATGCCAAAATCTATTTCCAGGTACGCTCATATACTCATCCTAAACATTGTTGCCACTTGTGGGTCTTTAATATAGAAAACTATATCATTATAGTTGTTACCATCGCCCCACGCCCAATTTTTCTCGCCGTAACCTGCATGTTCGTTTAACCATCGTATATGTTCTAAACGCGGCATGCCGCCCGAGCCTGCAACAGACTTTACATTAGGCCACTTTGTCTTATCAATTTTATTCATAATCCAAACTTTAATTTAAAGGCAAGTGCATCTTCTTTATTTTCAAATACTACATAAAAAGGATCTGGATGTTCCAAGAATGTACACGTACCCTCGGGCAGTCTTGCAATCCATGCAAACATTGCACTCGACTTCATAAATGCTACACTACCGTAATAAACTTTCATAATCCAAATTTTAATTTAAATGCCACGGCATCATCTGCGTTGTTAAATGTAAACACATCATCTGGATATATATTATTACGTATATGCATGGCAGTGGAATGTCCAACTGTTATTGTATACTGTTGGTGTACTAACATGTCTGCACACCAATCTAGTCTAGCTGCAAATATTTTATAAGCTGCTGCACCGTTGCTATTTACTGTAATCATATTGTATAAATTTCTTTAGTGTAGTTTAAAACTAGATTTCGTTATATTCCAAACTTTAGTTTACATGCCATACAGCTTGTACTGTTACGAAAATATATTGTATATACTTGGTTTTTATATTCTATCCAATCGCAACATGATATATTACCATAGTATAAACTTTTCCATGCGGGATGTTTTCTTGCCGACGCTTGGGCAGTTTATGGATGCTTATAGGAAAAACTTTAATTTAAATAGCAAAGCTTCTTGTTCATCCCGTATATATACAGTGGTAGGATAGGACCCACCATTAAAAATACAATTCATTTGCCATTCAACATTGGGTTGCAAGTACGATCTAAGAATTGCAAAAGGTACAAACTTACCAAGAGGAATAGCCGTCCAAGAGTCGTCACGGCAGCAAGGTGTTTTAATCATATATTAAATTTTAGTTTAAAAACAAGCGCAAGGGCTAAAGTATGTACGTATACACTACTATAAACATAGTGGTCAGCTGAAGCGTCATCTAGTGCCCAACAGTCATTAACATTAAAATATTCTGCCAATGCAGCTTGTGTAAACCATTGATTGAATTCAATCTTATACCATTCATTGTCCAAGTCTACGATAGTAAGTACTGTGGCCATGTTATGCTTGAAATCCTAAGTTGAATAGTAACGCTACTTCTGGATCTTTAATTCTACCCTCAGTAACATAGTCTTTTATATTACTATTACTATTATATGCTTGAGAGACATCCCACTCGTCACCGTCTTGAAAGTATACACTAAGGGTTCTAGTAGATAACCATTTATCGTATATAAGAATAACAGTCCAGTCTGTCATGCTGGTATGCCCCAACGGAGCCTAAAGGCCAGTAAATCTATTGTATTGTTGAACCATACCTTGCTAATAAGCTGCTTATTACTATAGACCATATCCGCTTGTACTGTAAAGTTGTCTATACCCACTGTGTTTACTAACCATGGCATCATGCCTACACTTTGTGCTGCCAGGTCTGGCATGCTGAGTCCTTGAACGTATTTAAGATACCAATATACACAAACAACATTTTCGTCAGTAGAATAATAAACAGAACTCTTAAAGAATTCATCTAGTGGCATCAAGGTCGGGGTTGAAGGTATTGTCATAGTCATAGTCATAGTCACAGTATAGTATAAACTACTGTAAAGGTCTAGTGGTGCCAAGGTAGGTCTATACTGTGTGCAGGAAAAATTTGTAAAAAAATTTTCTTTGGTATGTGATTATCGATCGGTCAAAGTATTTATGGTAAAGGCACGATCGACCGGTTCATAGTAAAATGGTAGAAAAACCGTGAGCGGCTCATAGTAAAATGGTAGAAAAACCGTGAGCGGCTTGCGTGAGGTTATTTTTTTTGCAACATTTTGCTGTGCTATCTGCTGACCGCGCAAAAAGCAACAAATATTTTGTAACAGTTTGTAACAAAAGTCTCGCATTTTTAACAACTAATTTATTTTGTGTTTTTTCCAAAATTGCGAGATTACACAGTGTTGTGTAAATATTAACTGTTGCTTGTTAGCAACATTGCTTGTTAGCAACATTGCTTGTTAGCAACATTGCTTGTTAGCAACATTGCTTGTTAGCAACATTGTTTGTTAGCAACATTGTTTGTTAGCAACATTGCTTGTTAGCAACATTGCTTGTTAGCAACATTGTTTGTTAGCAACATTGCTTGTTAGCAACTGTGTTGTAATCGTGCAACAGCAAGCTTTTGCTTTTACACATACTTTGCAGCGCGTGTACGATTTAGCAACATTACTTGTTAGCAACATTGCTTGTTAGCAACACTGTAAACATATACAGTGTTGCTAATTTGCAACTACTTGTTAGTTTAACACTTGTTTAAGTGCTGCTAAACGTACAATATTTTGCAATTTTGGGGTGCGTATTGTAATGCTATGCGTTATATTATTGCTAACATTGTGCGTTACATTACTTGTATTAAGTATTGTTTTAGCAACACTTGCGCTGCAATAACTTGCAGCTTGCTGTGCTGTTATAATAGCGTTGTTAAGCACGTACACGCTTTGTGCGCTGTTATAATGCAAGTATAAGTATTGCTGCGCAGTGTTTGCATTGTTAGTTACTATGCTGTAGCAATTAGCACTGTGCGTGTAACTTGCTGTGCTTGCTGTAAAGTTTTGTATATTTGTTAAGTCGTTGTTTTTTTGCAACATTGCACTGCGCTGTACACACGCAACGTAGTTTAGTGCATTAGCAAACAGCAATACACTTGCGCGTGTTACTTTATAAATTGTTAAGTGTTTATTTGCTGCGCTTACATTTACTGTTGTTACTTGCGTAACATTTGCAATAGTAGCAGTGTTGTTGTAATTTTGCAACAATTGCGTAATGCGCTGCGCTGTAACTTTGTTTTGTTGCTGCGCTTTAATTGCTGCGTTTGCGTATTGTAATGTTAACATTTTATTTGCACTTTTTAAAAAGTTGCTGTGCTTGCTTTGCGCTACACAGTAAACATATTATAGCAAAGCTTTTTTAGTTTGTACAGCACTTAATTGTAACAACGTGTAACAGTGTTTGTTATACATTAAACAATAATCACGCAACAGCAAACTTTTAGGATTTATAATCCTTTGCCGCGCGTGTACGATTTAGCAACATTGCTTTTTAAACAACATTGTTTGTTTAGCAACTGTGTTGTAATCGTGCAACAGTAAAATATACCTACCTGCAGGTAGGTATATTTTATTGCAAGATAAGCTTGCAAAGAAAGTTTTATAATGTTATAGTTACTACATAGCAAAATTATGCGTGTACAGTTAAATCGTACACGCGCTGCAAAGATTTTTTAAAAATTAAATTTTTGTGCGCACGATTTAGTTGTTTAAAAAGCAATGTTGCTAAAATATATTGCAATTTTAGCAACATTGCTTGTTTAACAACATTATTAAAATTGCAATATATTTTAGCAACATTGCAAGTTACACAATGTTGCTATTATTGCTACTACATTATTACACACCCTGTGTCTTGTTCTTTTGCTAACGCTGTCCAATCGTAAAACGTAGCTGCAATGTCTTCTTCATCAAAAAACAACATGTCTGCACATTGTACCTTAACGTGCCCGTCTGTTAGCACAACTGTAACTAACCCTGCTGCGTTAGTTATGTTACTAACAATACTTATTTTGTTTTGCATTTTGTTTTGCATTTTTAACACTGCTTATGCAGTAAGTACATTATACTGCAAGTTAGTTCCAAACGCAAGCATTATTTTAATTATTTTGCTGTTGTATAAACAGCACTAGCTTTGCATATATTTCCTCGTAAGCTGTAGCTTGTGCAGCTGTAAGTTAATTAAAATTGTTGCCGATTTATTGTGCAAAAGCTGCTAGTGTTTTTATATACATTTTCTTTTTTTAATTGTTTGTATGTAGTAATTATATGCTTAATGCCCAGTAAAGTACAGCACTTAATTGTAACAAAATGTAACACATAAAGTCTCGCGCATAAGCAAAAATCCTGGTTTAGGTCGGAAATTTAGCTGCGAGACCTGTGCAAGATTTTGACCTAAAAAACCAAATGTGGTCGACCAAATTTACTTTGTAGTTCGACCTCGCAAAAGTAGGTTAGGTAGTTGATTGAATTATATTTTGGTTGCGAGGTCATGTAGGATGTAAAAAAAGCAACATTGCAATATATACAATGTTGCTTTTTTTATTAGTTAAGTGTATAACACTCTAACATAGTACCGTCCAAACTATACATACACGCATATTTGCGTCCAGGCTCACGACTAGCTGCTGTACACGTAGCTGTTAAGTGCAGCTCATCCTGCCCCTCGTACATTACAATTTTAGCGTTACTTGCAACAATTTTATTACCAAATGGTAATTCTTTTAATGTTACTATTACGTTTTTATTTTGTGCTGTTACTTGCATTTTGTTTCCCCTTTTGTTTAGTGTGTAGCTAGTATAACGCTAGCTACATCCAATGTCAACTATTATTTTAATTTATTTACTGTATTCCAATCGTCCACGTCCATTGCATTTGCTACAAATTGCAACCAGGGCCAATAAATAGCAACATTATTTTGTTCTAAATTGTCTTGACTATATGCAAATAATGCAGTAACTATTTCTGTATAGTCCTCCATACACTTTAAATCGCACACAGCACTTGCTAAAATATGTAAACATTCCTTTTTATTGCCCGATAGTGCAATACATGCAGCATTTGTATAACTACCAATTGTAACATCCGTATACGCTACACTGTCTACTAACGCTTGAATTATACGTAACTGTATACTTGCTGTAAATTGTACATGTGCTGTTACTTGCATTTTGTTTCCCCTTTTTTAACACTGCTTATGCAGTAAGTACATTATACTGCAACTTAGTTCCAAATACAACTATTATTTTAATTTAATTTTAAGTATTATCGTGTGCGTGTGTTTGCGGAGGATATTAGAATATATCTTTTTTGAACGATAATGCTAGGTAATTTTTTAATTTTAGCTTATAGTTATGACTTGCAAAAAGACAGATAACTTTGTATCATGTAACTAAAACAAAATAATTACTTTGATAAGATGTGTGTTTGCGAGGTTATTACTTGATCATGTAAAATTATAATTATCAAAATAGAGAAAGGTATTTTTATGCGAGATTATTGTTTTTTAAGCAATATTGTTTTTTAAGCAATACAATTTAGCAATATTGTTTTTATATAATAAACAAAGAAAGAATTAAATGACTCAATTAAATATAATTCAAACTTTAACAAGCATTGTTAAGGAATTTCCTGTTAACCTACGTAGTTATAGTGGTCGTGGCATGTATGGAAATTACTGTGCTGCATTATCTGGATCCCGGGAGGATTGTATGGATGTTATAAAACACACTATAGTTTCATTAAAGGATAACTATGACTTTGAAGAAATAGTTGAATGTTTGCTTTCATTTAGGCAAGATCAACTAGGGCTTGACATAGTTATGTACTGGCCTGATTTAGAATTTGTAACTTACACCCCAGAGATAGAAGAACAGTGTTAGTTTAAATTACCTGGCCCTTAGGGGCTTTTATTTTAACTGTGCTAGTCTCGTATATGTAAGTTAACTATATGTTCTGTCATATATTATAGTTGTGAGATACTATACTTGGTTGGTTGAAGATACAGGGGCTGTAAGCAGTCTAGTATCCTGTGGTACTAATTATCCCAGCTACTTTGCCACGTCTAGTTATACGGCGGCTTGATTACGTGTATAAGGTAGGATTCTTATCTATCAGACCTATTTCTCTGTGCGACCTAAGGTCTGAATCTAACCTAGGATTATGACCTAAAAACCCAAATCTGATATCTCGAATATACTAAGCTGGTAGAACAGGGAGTTTTAATACAAGTGCGAGATTGTAGTGGTCAAAAAAATAGAACCTGAGGGGAGCAGGTTCTATTTAGTGAAAGGGATGATATTAATCACTGCCTTTCTCAGATTAATTCTTTACTAAACAATTTTACGTCTATTACGAAAAGCTTCGAGCCGACTATTACGCCGGGATCGGTCTTTTATTGCGTACTGCAATGCCTGCTCAGTTGGGACTTTAAATCGACCATCTGTGTGCATTACCATCTGCGGATTTGCATTAAATGCAAGTATGTGATATAAACCTCCGCGAAGTTTAAGTGCAATAACATTACTTTGTTCTAAAATAGGCAAGTTATTTACAGTTGCAATTGCTTGTTCTAAATCAAAAAACATATTGCACCCCTTTGGCTTTAGTATGTAATTATTATACTGCTATACGTGTTTAGTGTCAACTAGTCATTGGGTCTATCGTAAGTAATAACCAACCGACTATTTAAATCTCTCGCTTGACTTTTATAAACACATCCACTAATCAAACAGTATTGCATGATTGATTCTTTATCCTGCCCAGCAGCTAATACATTGCCACGCAAGTCCTTAGCAACAACAGTAATCACAGTAGTTCCTGATCTTCCTGATCCTGGCTTGTATATACAATTGTATTGTTGGCAATGTTAGCAATTTCATATGCCAAGTTAGTTTGACTTGCCCATTCCTTAGCTTGTGCTAAGTCTGCAATTCGTACGCTTGTACTACCATCACCGCAATATACTTTGAACATTTTGTTTTCCCTTTTGTGTAGTGTCTAGCTAGTATATGGTAGTTAGAACTTTCTGTCAACAACTTTATACAAATGTCTCGCACATAGCATATAATATCTTTAATAGACCTATGATCTATCATGAGACTGTGTTGTACAGTTAAGTGGGTCAGGCTGTAGACTATTAACCTAAAGACCTTGATCTTGACCTAATCTCATTGTATAATTATACATGTTATCAATTAGCAGCCCGTGGCTTGAATATATCCATAAAAATAGATCTCGCACTGCTTTGCAGTAAGGGTTACGGTGTATCTAGTTACATCGAGATCACACCTTGATCTAAGATAGTTCAAGTAAACCTTGGTCGGGCCAAGTGGGACACCTCGCAACTTTGGTTAGGATCTAGACAACATCTAGAGTCTAAGGTGTGCGATATTGCAAGTGAAAAAAACACAGCCCGAAAGCTGTGCAAAGGTGATACTGGGATGTATATCACTCTGCGTCTGCGTCTGCTACTTTGGTAATTTTAACAATAGGGGTAAGGTCTTCACCAAACAATTTTTGCAACTTGCGCACTAGCGTTGGCGCTGTAACATCTTTAACAACGGAAGCATTGTATTGTTTTTTCATACGGTCGACCGCAGCATCAAGCACCACTCGTGTAATGCCCGACAGTGTCGTATAACTAGCGCAGGTAGATTGCACGACTTTACTATCAAATCCTACTAACAGTACGTATCCCCTGTCTTTGTCTGCAGGGACTACACGGATATAGATTTGAGTCATGTTCATTTTGTTTTCCTTTGTTGATGGTAGTATTATACTGCTGTACAACGTAAAAGTCAATTATGGTTTCATGTTATAAAAACCAATTAAGAATGGACCAGCAATACAACCAGTAATAACAAGTGCAATTGCAAAGTCTTCTAAGAAGTTTTTCATTTGTTTTTCCTTTTGTTTAGTGTCTAGCTAGTATAACGCTAGACACATCCATTGTCAAGTATTATTTAAGCAACTGAGTTAATACTGTCCCAAGTAAAGCCTAGTTCCTTACTGCCAGGTGCTTCAACAAATGCAGCAAGCGCCTGTTCACGTGGAGCAGTGTCCTGATATACAATTGCTCGAACGAGTTTTTTAATACTTTTATGCTTTAAAAACTCCTGCAAGCATGTATTATTGTAGTCAGCATCATCCATATACATTTGGTCTAGCTTTGGGCCAGCGACTGCCAATGCTTTACAATGCACAACATATTTTGAAAGCCCAATAGTAATATGTGTTATTTGTTCAGCTGTTGCTAATTGTGTAATTTTTTGCATTTTGTTTCCCCTTTTGTTTAATGTGTAGCTAGTATAACGCTAGCTACATCCAATGTCAACAATTATTATGCTACTTTGACAATCTTTCCGTTCGACATAGTTACTTCTGCAAACCACTTGCGCTCGTGTGCAGTGGGTCCAACTACTGCAAATTTACCGTCTGCCCTGTACTCGGCACCAAACATTGAAGTCTCTACATAGTTAAGCGACTGTCCTACTGCCGCTTTAAGATCTTTTTTGGCTTTGTAGCCCGAAGCTGCTAATGTCATTTTGTTCTCCCTTTGTGTTAGTTGATGTAAGTATAATACTACACTTGGAACTATATGTCAATAGTTACTTTAATCAGTCCCCGGCGTGTTAGCGTATGTTGTACACGCTGTCTTGGGGCGCAGTGGACCGTTCATTACGTTTTTGCTTCCAAATTGTCACATAAGGCGTCATACTGCGATGCAGTAAGTGGTCTGAATCCAACCACGTAGGAACGCATAACATGCAGTACATAGCTGAAGTGATGTTTCATTTTGCTTTCCCTTTCCCTTTTGTTTAGTGTATAGCTATTATACTGCTAGCTACATCCAATGTCAACGATTATTTACTAGTCTGGCATATGCGGCATCCAGTTCTGCATGAGTGGGAATTTTAAATTCAGCAGTCTCGAACATTACCCGCCTAGGATCTTCTCTCCAGGCAATCATGTATATGGCTGATCCCAGCATACTCATTTTCAACATTTCAGTATCAGGATCTGCTGGTGCTGGTGTGTTTTGGTCGAATAACTTAATTTGGCCTATCATACTGTTTCCTTGTTGTTTACTAATGCAAGTATTATATAATACATAGGTGCGGGTGTCAACACTTATATAGTCTAGTTTTCTATAAACACAGCCTCGCAAAGCTATACAACCACTACAAGTCTACCACACCTGACAGACACACGATAACAGTGGACATTATAGTAATCAGCCAATGACCTCGCAAAGCTATACAACCACTACAAGTCTACCACATCTGACAAACACACGATAATATAGATGTAAGCAGATGTAACAGTTGAAAATAGGTGTTGACTTGAATACTAAATCCAACTATAATCAATACATGGAGTTAGGAAATACTACTCCAAAACTAGATGCAAGCAATAGCGCAAATAGTTGTAGACAAGTAGTTTCATTTGCAGTATAATGTATTCACACTTACACACAAGGAGTAGTAAAATGGACGAAGGTAAACGCTTGGCTTGCAATGCAAAATTTATGGAATTGCTTCCACAACGTGCAGAATTGGGCAATAAACGATTCCGCGCTGAAGTACGTTTTTACTTAATCGAAGAATTCGATTGCACAGGTGCTGCTGCATCAACGCATTATAATCACAGCTTTAAAGAAGTTAAGCTAATTAATCCAGAGCTTGTAGATGGGCTGGGGCGTAAAGAAGGTACAAACAACGGTGGCCGCAAAAAGAAAGGCAGTGTTGACACAGTACTTGCGGACAGTGTTGCTCCAGACACTAGTGTCATTGAAGTACTGGAACTAACAACAGAAGCGGTTGTAGAAGAAATGCTTGTTAATGTTTACAAAAAGAAAGACAACAGTTTGGTAATGTTGGGTGTAACATTAGCAGTAGCCGAAGCGGCCATTGCCAAGGCTGTGTCAGGTAAAAAGGCAGCGTTGGTAATTGCATAATAACAGTAAAGCCCCATATGGGGCTTTACTTTGACTATCTTAATTGGAGAATAACATGTGGGCGATTTTTAAAGAGCGTGTTTTAACAGCAGTGGTCTATCTCGTACTGGCACTTAGTGTAACCGGCTTGAGCATTAATGTTTACACGACTATGCAAATCATTGATATGATTTAACTGGTTGGTCCAGTATCTAGCGGTGCATGGCAAGGTCAGAAAGAAACCTACCAGACCAAATCCGAGATAACATTCCTGGTCAAAAAGAAACCTACCAGACCAAATCCGAGATAACATTCCTGGTCAAAAAGAAAGCCACATTAATCATGTGGCTTTCTTTGTCTTACATATCCATCCAGTAGTCGAGTGTGTTTCGTAGACACAGCTATACAGTTGATGGATCCCTTAGTAGCGGTTACCACATTAACCAGCTGGTATAACATACTCTTAATAACTTAGTAGTGGCCATGCATTACTAAGCATACTTTAACAATAGGTAGTGACTATAACGAGTCTTCAGTGCTCGTACTATCCAGTATACCTTACTACTTATTAGATTCGCCTAATTTAGGCGAATCTAATTGGTTACCGCCGTGATTTTAAAACAGCTCTATACGTGTCTTTGCACGTAATCCCATGCTTAGTTGATACTCCCTACACTCTTGTAGTGTACCCACCATATACTCACTACCTGCGCTTACTCCTGGGACCTTGCCTTGATCTGACACTACTATGTGTGTACAGCGAATCATTATATGCTCCTCGTTGTACAAGCATGTAGTATAATGTCTAAGTAAAAGGAAGTCTATAGGTCTTTAGGTACTTAGGCAGGATTTTAACACAGGATTTTAACACAGGATTAGGGTTTAAAAATAGGATTCAAATTTCCAAATCTGGTCTTGACTTTTCGGACCAATACCTAAAGTCAGAAGTTGAATTGGAGTATTCGGCTTGCTCTTTGTGCAAGATAGATATAGTATCCTCAGGCTCGTGTGCAGCCCGGACTGTATTTAAAAAGGCTTTATGCCGGTTCTCGAGATGTTTGCTGCCATAGGAGACAAATAGTCCTATGGCAGCAAACATAATAGCCAGGCCATAATGTTCACTGCAACCTTGCAGTACAGTAAAGCAAAGAAATATTAACGCAAGGACTAGGGACATTTTAATCAACCCATGCCGGACTAGTTTGAACTACTGAGGATACCAGGCCCCATGAACTGTAGGAGCGTTTTAAAAAGTCCCGAACATCTTGTTCGTCATTGCCATATTCTGTCAAAGTACGACCATCTGCAAAAGTAATTAAGAATAAGTGCATTTAGTTGCTCCTGTTGTTAGTTGATGTAAGTATTATACTAGGGAGTTTCCTCCCTGTCAATAATTATTTAGATTGCACTGAATCCCATCTTTACTGCATTGTTTTTATAATAACTCTTGGCCATAGAGTACTGATGCCCGTTGGCCAGCATAATAGCAGCAATGATAGTTTCCACAGTATGCCCACTGGCATGCCCTATAGACATTAAGTGACGAGCAACATCTGCCTTGCTAGTGCGGGCACTAACAACAATATTACCTACCAGCGCGGGCTGAACTTGAGCAGCACCAATACCAAATGATACTCTGGCATTGGCCACAGTTGCATTTGGGGCTGGAGTGCGTCCTGGTACTGGACAGTCAAGTGTGCGTCCCTGGCTACCAACAATGGTATAAGTGCATGTTCTATCTACAAGCCCAATACCTTTGGTAAAATCCATTTTACGACCACATTGAATTGCATTGTGCCGCTGTTGGCTAAGTCGAACTGTCCGGCCACTTTTGGCAATGTATTCATAAGTATTACCTCGGCCATACACCACTGCCATGCTGTGTGTTCGGCTGTCATTGCTGCCCAATGAGCGGCATACTCTTGCCCATCCATGATCATGATTGCGGCCTAGACTGGGATTCATTTGACAGATAGTATGAGCTAATTCATGCCCCACCACATCATTTACCAATGTTTGAGTTTCGCGATTTAGCAAGTCAGTGTTAAACCTGACATAGTAATTTCTGGAAGTTACAATACCGCGAATGCCTCGAAAGCCTGCCATACCAGCACTACTACCCTTTAAGTCAAAACGCACATTAACCTTGGACAAGTCTAAGTTATATAAAGTCTTGGCCAATTCAATAATTTCATTGACTCGAGTCAATACCAATTGTTGTGGTGTGCTCATTTTGTTTGCCCCTGTTGTTAGTTGATGTAAGTATTATACTAGCCCAAGTACTAACAGTCAACAACTATTATCCAGTCTTGTCAATATCATCAATATCATTGGCTTTCTTTAGAACCTCGCTAGACTGATTGGGTTGATCAGGTTTGTCAGGCTTGCCATACGAGATAGATGCAAATGCAAAATAAATGGCAAAACTTGCCAGCCATGGGTGCCCAGTCATTAACAGCATGGCAGCAGCTACTACCAGCCAAAATGTCATAGTACGGCCACTAGCATAAAAACGATGCCTAGTATTGGATACCCGGCCAGTACTAGAATTACTCCCGAGAGTAGTATTAATTTGTTCATACCGGTCCTAAAACAGTTGACACATGTCAGGGTACTTGTTAGTTTCTTCAAGTACTGTTACCGCACGTAACCCAGCGGCATAGGCTTCGACATTACTATTAAACAAGTGTGCAGACATAACACTACTTGTAATATACTCTTGGCCCACTGCCCCATTCCAAGTGTCGATCAAAACTGCCCATAGTCCAGACTCGGCGTCAAAATGCACTTTGTCAACTTTGCTATGCATAATACCTCCATATGTTAGTATGCAACTATTATAAAACAATTGCATACAGCTGTCAATATATACTTGAATATAATTATGCAACCAACACGTAAGGCCGATTCCAATTGCCAATGCGTATATCAGTATACCATCCAACGTGGAAATAATCAGACATAGAGTCACTGCTGTCGAAGTTGCCACGATTCATTGCAGTCTTAATTTCAGTTAAGCAGTCAAGTGCCACACCATTGAAATGTTCTTTGTACCAATATGGATTAATGTCGAGATGCTGTCGGGCTGCGCACCGAAAACCACCAAGCTGCGCACCAACCACAGTGTTATAGTTGGCAACAAAATCAATGGCACCGGTTTTAATATTCAACACCAGTGTACTGTGATTCTTTACACTCAACGAGCCACTTAGCTTGTACTTTTTCAATATACTTTTGACAGCTGGAGCAATAGTTGCTTTGTTTTCTTGTGACATATAGGCCATGATATTCTTCCCTGTGTGTTAGTATGTAACTATTATAAGACTAAAACTTCCAACTGTCAATACTATTTTGAAAACTCTTTGATTAAACTGTCAAGCCAATCGTGGCGAAATGTTTGCACATTTTTTTCAGTCAACAGTTTCGATTTAATCTTTAATGTGTAATGGAGATACCCATAAACGCTACAGCGCGGGTATAGCCTATCTTGGATAATGTCTTGTACCTGGTCTACAACATACTGATTGTCGACTGCCTGGTCCAATGCAAAACAGATATAGCGTGACAGGTACCGATCTGAAAATGCAGTACTACCATTGGACAATTGTGTCTTGGCCTTAATCAAAGCATTGACAATCTGTTTGTTTGTAACCTTGGCCATGATATTCTTCCCTGTGTGTTAGTATGTAACTATTATAACCTAAGTGGATCCAAGTGTCAACAATTATTTACTTGCAACAACAAGTTTGATTGAGTGGCCAACCATTGTTGTGTTGATATGTCTGCAATTGTAGTACTGTGGTAAAAGTCTGTGAAGTATTATAGTATTCAAACTGTTGTGCTAGCTTTTCATGCAGAATAACTACCGGACTCTGTCGGTGCTGGTAAAACTGTGTGGCAGCAATGTCAACCACATGGTCATCGACTACAACAAAGCAATGAGCACTAACGCGCCCTGCCCATAAATGAATCTCTGGCTTGTACTTGTGTTTTAATAACTCATTGAATACATGCCCAGCAGCAATGGCACAAAAGCCTGTCATGTCCCGATTATAGTCGGGATTGTTGCAGACAATTTTTTCAGCCCATAGTCGGCAGGTATTGGCAATTGAATATAGTTGATGTGTGTTCATACCTAAATTATAAGTTAGCCAAGGGGTGCTGTCAATAGTTGTTTGAAAACACCCCTGCACATGATATCTCGCAACAGTAAAAATACCTAGTGGCAACTTCCGAACTGTGTGCGAGATAATAATCAGCCTCGCAACAGTAAAAATACCTAGTGGCTCGAATACTTGCGATCCGCGAGATATATTGCTAAAAAACAACATTGCAAAAATAGCTATACTTTTTAATAACATTGCCGAA
>Ga0209777_10003158_pt1 | contig 20781 bp, 19 predicted proteins | sample FrelakmetHBP12HB_FD_187147 | JGI IMG/M metagenome (GOLD analysis project Ga0209777, IMG submission 187147) | Freshwater lake sediment microbial communities from the University of Notre Dame, USA, for methane emissions studies -HBP12 HB (SPAdes)... | ecosystem: Environmental > Aquatic >...
GATAAATGTCCGTTACGGGCCAATATTATGGCACTACGTTTTCAAACTCCGAGACTGATTTTGCCCGAAAATCCGCGTTTCTGAGCAACCACGCGGGTACCCCTGTCCAACAACTGTTGAAGATGGGCCTTGGTAAAGGGGGGAGGCAAACCGCCCCGCGCTGGCGCTTGGGGTTCGGATGGGACAGGTCAATGGCTGTTGCGGCAGGGACCGTCGTGTCTTCCGCTCCACGCTCTGATGGCCCCCGCGCTCCCGGCGCGCCGGGACTTGGGGTTCGGATTGAGGCGCTCAGTCGGACGTTGGCGGCGGGGTGGGGGGGACCTTGGAGTCGTCCTGGCAGCGGCCGCCGAGGTGGTCGGCGAGGAAGCGTTCGGCGCGGCCGAAGAAGTTGAGGCGGTTTTCGGGTCGGGCGAAGCCGTGGCCCTCGTCGGGGTATTCCACGTATTCGACGGTTTTTCCCGCCTTTTTCAGGGCATCCACCATCTGCAACGATTCGGATTTTTTCACGCGCGGGTCGTTGGCCCCCTGGGCGATGAGCAGCGGGCGGACGATCTTGTCGACGCGAAAGAGCGGGGAACGCGATCTGAGAAACTCGGCGTCTTTCTCGGGGTGGCCGACGCGCTGCCAGAGGATCGGTTCGAGCGGCTTCCAGTACGGGGGGATCGTCTCCTGAAACGTAATGAGGTTGCTTGGGCCGACGATATCCACGCCGCAAGCAAAGAGTTCAGGCGTGAAGGTCAGTCCGACGAGCGTCGCATATCCGCCGTAGGAGCCGCCGAAGATGCCGATGCGTTTTGGATCGGCTATGCCCTGCTCGACCGCCCACTTCACGCCGTCAACGAGGTCGTCGTGCATTTTTCCGCCCCATTCGCGGTTGGCGGCGTTGAGGAAACTCTTGCCGTATCCGGTCGATCCGCGATAGTTGATCTGCAGCACGGCATAACCGCGATTGGCGAGCCACTGGACTTCGCCGTCGTAGCCCCAACTGTCCCGGGCCCAGGGGCCGCCGTGGACGGCGAGCACCATGGGCAGGCTTTTCGGCTCGACGCCGCGCGGCAGGGTCAGATAGCCGTTGACGATCAGGCCGTCGCGGGTTTTGAAGTCGATGGGTTTCATCCTGGCGAGCGCCAGGCCTTCCAATGCCTTGCGGTTAGTAAAGAGCAGATCGGCTTTTTTTGCCGTGCGATCGAAGGCGTAGAAGTAGACCGGCCCGTCGTCCGTTTCATAGCTGACCAGCCACGTTTTGTCGGCGCGGTCGCGACTGAGAATCTTGAAGTCGCCGTCACGCACGGCGGCAATGGCTTTGAAATCGTCCGCGATAGACGGGTCGAGCACTTGCCAGGCAAGCCGGGCTTTGCTGAAGGCGACGGCTTCGACAGTGTAGTTTGTGGGGTGGATCAAGACCTCGGCGACATCGGCCTGCTCGTCGGCGGCGAGGGTCTTCTCCTTGCCCGTAACGAAATCGAGTTCGCGGAGTTGTCCGGTGTTGCCGCCGACGCTACTGATTACGAACAGTCCTTTTCCGTCCGGGGTGAAAGCGACGGGGCCACTGGTGAGGGCGTCTTCCGGCCCCCAGGTGACCAGTGGTTTCCACGGAGCATCGGCGTCTGCACGGCCGAAGAAAGCGATGCCGCCGTCGGGGGACGTTTTGGCCGCGCCGCGGACGCGGAAGTCGTGGTCCGCCACCCAGCCTATGAATTCCTGATCGTTGGTCGCGACCTCGGTCATCACGCCGGTGGCGACGTTGACGCGATAGACATCGTGAAGCCGCGGATCGCGTTTGTTGATGGAGACAAGGATATCGTCGGGGAACTTGGGATCGACGGCCTCGATGCGGGCTTGGACGTTTTCGAATGGAGTGAGATCGCGTTCGACGTTGGTCTTGGTGTCGACCGCATACAGTCGCCAGTTTTCGTCGCCGTCCTTGTCCTGAATGTAGACGATCTGCCGGTTGTTGGGCACCCAAAAATACATGCGGATGCCGCGCTTGCGGTCCTTAGTGATGACCCGGTCGTCGGATTTCCCGATGCTTCGAATCCAAACGTTCAGCACGCCTTCGTCGGCGGCAAGGTAGGCCAGGCGGGTGCCGTCAGGAGAGATTTGCGGGTTGGCCCGATCCGGGTTGCCGAAGAAGACTTCGCGGGGGATGAGAGGGGGCAACTCGGCGTGAACGAAGGAGGTCGAGGCAAACGCCAGAGCGGCCACACCACGGCAAAACCAGGAATTACGCATGAAAGTCCTCACTACCGAAAACCCTGCGATTGCAATTATCGCGCCTGCCTGATGGCCGAGTCTGATTCACCGTCGAACCGGACCTCCCAGTCGAGATGTCCACAACAATCGTAGCAAGTCGCGTTGTGCCGACGAAGCCAAAGGTTGTGTAATCCTGTCGAATCAGAATCGGCGGCGGCCGCGTTGGGTCGGCGGGGTTAATCGGAGAAGCGGAAGCGCACGATTGCCCAAAGTGCTCTAAGGCCGTCGGCTAGTCCGATCTTCTTTCCGCCCGCATAGTCACGCCCAGCATAGTTTATGCTGACTTCATGGACGCGCCATTTACCCTTGGCAATCTTGGCGGTGATTTCCGGCTCTATAGTGAAGGTGTCGCTGCGGAGCTTGAGCGAGCGAACCACCTCGGCGCGCATGACTTTATAGCAGGTCTCCATGTCTGTAAGGTTGAGGTTGGTGAACATATTGGAGACGAAAGTGAGGGCCCGGTTGCCGAGGACGTGCCAAAATGCGTCGACGCGTCGATCGTCGGAGCGGACAAACCGTGATCCGTAGACGACGTCGGCCCGCCCGTCGAGAATGGGTTTGAGCAGGCGAGGATAGTCGGAGGGGTCGCATTCCAGGTCGGCGTCCTGGATAAGCAGGATGTCGCCGGTCGCCATCGCGAAGCCCTCGCGGACGGCGGCGCCCTTGCCGCGGTTTTGCGGCTGAAGTTTCACCCGTATCGTCTCACCCGGCCAGCGCGCGGCGAGCCTGGGATATAGTTCCCGCGTTCCGTCGGTGCTGCCGTCGTCGACGAGGATGATTTCGCGCTCCAGGCCCGTTTCTACGGCCAGCACGCGGGAGACGATCTCCTCCAACGTGGTACATTCGTTAAACACGGGAACAACGATTGAGAGTCGCATTCGGAGTCTCTTCGAGAAACTTCCACTGGGGCGTCGCGCGGCTTGTGCGACCGACGCACGAGGCGGACGTTCGCCGCGGCATCATAATCTTCGGCCAGGATTGCGGCGAACCTGGCTCCGCGCGGCGTCGGAAATCTCAGATGCAGCGTGATCAATCGGTAAGGCGAAAACGCAGGATGGCCCAAAGAGCCGCAAGTCCATCGGTAAACCCGATCTTCTTCCCCTCGGCATAGTCACGGCCAGCGTAGCTTATGCCGACCTCGTAGATGCGCCACCCGCCCTTGGCAACCTTGGCGGTGATTTCCGGTTCGATGGTGAAAGTGTCGCTGCGGAGCTTGAGGGAGCGGGCGACATCGGCGCGCATGACCTTGTAGCAAGTCTCCATATCGGTGAGGTTAAGGTTGGTGAGCATGTTGGAGAGGGTGGTGAGCAACTTGTTGCCGACCATGTGCCAGAAAAGATGGACGCGGTGGTAGTCGGACCCCATGAAGCGCGAGCCGTAGACCACGTCGGCCTTGCCTTCGAGAATCGGGCGGAGTAGGCGAGGGTAGTCGCGGGGGTCGTATTCGAGGTCGGCATCCTGGATCATGTAAATGTCGCCGGTGGCGAGTGCGAAGCCGGCGCGGACCGCGGCGCCCTTGCCGCGGTTTTCCGGTTGGAGTTGCACGCGGATGTTTTCGTTAGGCCAGCGGGCGGCGATCTTAGGGTAAAGATCGCGCGTGCCGTCGGTGCTGCCGTCGTCTACGAGAATTATCTCGCGCGCCAAGCCGACCTCGACGGCAAGTACGCGGGAGACGATCTCCTCAAGCGTGGCGCGCTCGTTATAGACAGGGACAACGATCGAGAGTTTCGTCATAATATTGATTCGCCTATGATTCCAATATGCCACGCCCTGATGCCAAAGTCCATGCTCGCGCAACCGAATCCGTCGGAGAACGTATCCGCCGTAGCCGCAAGGAGTTGGGGCTGACCCAGGTCGAGCTCGCCGCGGCCTCGGGAGTCAATCAGGGTTATCTCTCCGCAATAGAGCAGGGCAAGGCCAACCCCCGCAAACGGACAATAGATGCGCTGGCCGTCGCCCTCAACCTGCCCCAGGGCGTGCTGCTGGGCGGCGGACGTGACCACGACAACCCTCAGCCTCTCGAAACCCGCGAAGTGCCGCTTTTCGGCAGCATCCCCGCCGGACCGCCCGCGGAGTCCCAAGAACAGATCGAGCTCTTCCCCGTCCTTCGCCACCAGTGGTCGCCGGACCACTACTGCCTGCGCCTCGCCTACGACAGCATGGAGCCGACGCTCAAACCGGGCGACATCGTGCTCGTCCACTACCGCCCCGGCGTCGAGCCGGAACACGTGCAGGGGCGCATCTGCGCCTGCCTCGTGGACGGCCAACCAACGCTCAAACGCGTCACCGTAGAATGGCGCGGCGGCGAGCGGCTGGTCATTCTCCGCGGCGACAACCCCCGCTCAACGCCGATCCTGATCGACAAGTCGCGGGAGTTTTCGATCCAGGGCGTGGTGGCCCGCGTTGTCTGCCGCGATCTTTAGCATTACAGCGCTACCTTTACCTCCACCGTTGCAACGAGGTCTCCGATGCTCGCGCACTGGCCGCTCAGACATGTCCTGATCGGCATGTGGCTCCGTCGTACTAACGAGTGGCGAAGACGCAATCAAACTCGACGCGCGGGGTGAGGTAGTCCTCCCGGCACGGCTCGTCGTGGCAGAGGTCGGTGGACAAATACTTCTTATTGGAATCCGGCAGCACAGTAACCACGGTCGCATCACCGCCGAGTTCTTCGACTAGTTTCATGGCGCCGAGAACGTTTGCGCCGGACGATATCCCCACCGCCAGGCCGAGTCCGCGGGCCATTCTCTGGGCCATCAAAATCGCGTCGCCGTCCCAAACGTCGATTACCGCGTCCAACTTGGTGAGGTCCACGATGGAGGGGACAAATTCGTCGGATAGCCCCTGGATGCGGTGCCGGCCGACTTTGTGACCGGCGCGAAGAGTCGGCGAATTGGCCGGCTCCAGCGGATGGACACGCACAGGCCGGCCGTTTCGTCGCAGAAACTGGCCAACGCCCATTACCGTGCCCCCCGTGCCCACACCGGCAACAAAGGCATCGACCCGCCTGCCAAGAGCGCGGAGCTGATCCTCGATCTCGGGGCCGGTCGAGGTCGCGTGGTCCTCGACGTTGGCCGAGTGCGAAAACTGTCTGGGGAGAAAAACGTGCGGGTGCTGATTGGCATACTTTTCCGCCCGCTCAATGGCCCCGAGAAACCCGCCCTCCGCTTGTGATACGCGTACCACGGTCGCACCAAGCGATTCAATGAGCTGAACGGGTTCGCGGCTCATCCAGTCGGGCATGTAGATTCGAACAGGGTGGCCCAGAGCCCGGCCGATCGCAGCGAATGAGATGCCGGAATTGCCGCTGGACGCCTCGACGATAACGTCGCCGGGCTGAAGGTCGCCGCAGCAGTAGGCGTGCCTGATTATATGGGCGGCCATGCGGTCTTTAATGCTGCCGGTCATGTTCATCACCTCGTATTTAGCGTAAATGCGACGAGGTTGGGCATCGAACCGGTAGTGAATCTCCAGGAGCGGAGTGCCTCCGATGAGGGCGGCGAGAGCATCGATCGACGCGAGGCTGGGACGGTTTTCTTGCAAGGTTGGCATGAGTTTCAATCCTTTGGACAGCACGCATCCGTTGCACTGGGTAGGATAGCACTATCCGGCTCATCGGCAAACGCAGCAAACGGATTAATCATCGACGACGCGCCGCTCCCCGACCCGATCGCGAGTCGTCGCCAGTCTGGGGTCGCTTGCGTCCTAATATTGATGGACATACTCTATCTTCCAGTGGACTCGCGGTGTTTTTTGCCGGTGCTAGCTGCGGGCTTTCAGCGCGGGACGACGATAATCCTCTGAATCCTATAGCGCGCTCAGACGCGGTACGGTCGCACGCGATTAAGCGTGTCAGTCGGCAAGGTACTTGAATTTCGATGTCCGAGATTTCACACGGCTATCTCCCATGCGGTATTGAGTACGGCGTGGTGACGCTGCCTCGGAGGCACGTCGTGTCGTTTCAAATCCGCGTGCTCGCCGGGGCGTCCTCCGAGCCGGCGGAACGGCTCGGACTGGCGCGTCTGGTGGAGGAAACCCTGGACAAGGGAACCCAGCAGCGCAGCGGACAGCAGTTGTCGGACGCTTTCGATGCGATCGGGGCGAGCCGAAACAGCGGCACCGGACGGGAGACCATGACTTTCACGTCCACGGTGCTCGCCGAGCATTTCGAGCGGGCCGTCGAGCTTCACGCGGAAATGCTGCGCACGCCGACTTTTCCCGAGGACGCGGTGCGCGTCAACGTGGACCTCGCTCGGCAGGAACTTTCGGCATTGGAGGACGATCCGCAGGCCTTGTGCGACAAGCTCGTCGGTCCTCTGGCTTACGGGCCGGTGCTGGGACGCCATCCGCTTGGCGAACGCGAGACTCTCGAGCGCATCGCCCGGGCGGACCTCGATGCTTTTTGGCGAACGCATTTTCACTGCGGGCGGATGGTGGTGTCAGTGGCCGGTCCGGTGGAAGAAAAACGTGCGGTTGACGTTCTCGCAAGGCACTTCCAAGGTTTCGGCGGTGCGGCGGGAAATGGCCGTGAGACTCACTCGGTGAGATTCTCCCCATCGCGGACGCACCATCACAAAGATCTGGAGCAGGAGCAGATTTCGATTTGCTGGCCCGGAGTGGATGCGACACACAAAGATTTCCCGGTCCAGCAGGCTACTCTGGGAATCCTCTCCGGCGGAATGAGCGGGCGGCTCTTCACCGAAGTCCGCGAAAAGCGCGGGCTGGTCTACTGGGTGAGCGCGTGGCAGGAGACGCCGCGCGGCGCGGGGATGATGTTCCTCGGCGCCTCCACCACCCCCGAACGTTGCGACCAGACATATACCGCTCTCCTGCGCGAAATGGATCGGCTTTCCCAGGATTTGATTCAGGACGAATTGGACCGCGCCGTGACGGGAATCGTGGCCTCCCACGAGACGCGCGGCGACGCCACGCGCTCGCGCTGTGCGGAGTTGGCGGCCGATCTCTTCTTCTTCGGGCGACCCGTCCCGCCGGAGGAAAAAATCGCCAAGCTTCAGGCCGTCACTATTGATGACATTCGGCGCTATCTGGCGGAGCATAGGCGGGATCGGTTGTGCGTGCTGACCTTGGGACCGCGGGCGCTGGCCGACCCGGGCATGAAGGCCGGTGTCCAGGAGGGCGGACGATGACCAACGCCGCGGATCCCTACACGCTTCACAGGCTGGCCAACGGGCTGCAAATCGTCATCGAGAAGATGCCCGACGTGCGCAGCGCCGCGGCCGGGTTCCTCGTGCGCACCGGAGCCCGCGACGAGACCCCCGAAGTCGCCGGTGTTTCGCACTTCCTCGAACACATGATGTTCAAGGGAACCAGCCAGCGGACCTGGCGGGAGATCACCATAGATTTCGATCGCATGGGCAGCAGCTACAACGCCTTCACCAGCGAGGATCGCACCATCTATTACGGCTGGGTGCGAAAGGCCGACCTCGCCCGGCAAATCGAACTCCTCGCGGACATGGTTCGCGCCACGCTGCCCGAAGAGGAGTTCAAGACCGAGAAGAACGTAATCCTCGAAGAAATCGCTATGGCCAAGGACAACATCGAACATGTGGCCTTCGATTTCTTGCAAGAGAAGGTTTTCGCCGGGCATCCCCTGGCCTGGCCGATCCTGGGGTACGAAAACACCGTCGGGCCGCTTACTCGCGATCAGATGTGGGCCTACTTCCAGCGCCGCTACGCGCCCGACAACATGCTCCTCGTGGTCGCCGGAAACGTCGATCCCGCGGAGGTGATCGGCGTTGCCCAGGAACTCTGCGGTTCGTGGAAACCTGCCGGCCCGCAGCCCAAACGCACAACGCCCCGTATACATCGCGGCGTGGATGTGATGTCCGTTGACCGCTTCAAGCAGCAAGTTGTGGCTATGACTTTCCCGTCTGTCGGCGGGAGCGATCCGCGGGCCGAGACGGCCGCTGCCGCGGCGACGATCCTGGGGGGAGAGAACTCACGCTTCTTCTGGGAGATTGTCCAAAAGGGTCTGGCACCGCGGGCGGGGGCCCATCATCTGGAATACACTGATTGCGGCTTGATGCTGTTGTTCGGCGCCTGCGAGCCTGAGCGCATCGAGCAACTTGCCGACGCGATTCGCACGCAGGCGAAGCGGATTTGCCGCGGGCCTGTGGCAGCCCACGAGGTCGATCGCGTGAAGAACAAGCGGCGGACCTCGCTGGCGATCGAAGGCGAGGCGCCCTATTACCGCCTGACGCAACTCATGGACGACATGGAGTATTACGGCGAACCGCGCACGGTGGAACAGATGCTGGCCGAAGTGGACGCGGTCAGTTCGGAAACGATTGCGGGCTATTTCGCCGCCTTTCCCATTGACGACGAGGGACATCTGACGAGTGTGGGTCCCAGAGATTGGCCGGCGGCGCCATAGTATTTGGTGATTTCGCGATTTGGTGATTTGGTGATTGAGTGGGCGACGCAGGGTGTATCTTGATGCCCTAATCTACGGAATCCGCAATTGGAAATCGGCAATCCGCTCATGACTACTTCCTCCCCCTTGGAAATCAAAGTCGTTTACGACGCCTCGAAGCGCCGTGGCCGCGGAACGATCGTTCGGCCGTCACCTGTACGGCCCCCGCGGCGGGCACGCTCCGGTGTGCTCGTCGTTTCGCTGCTCAACGTCGTCGTGGCGGGGGGGATGTACTATGCGACCTGGTGGCGGGTCGATCCCTTCTTGTACATTACGATGATGAAGAAGACGCCCATCGACGTTCCGTCGGATATCGGAACGTCTGGTTTCTTCGTCGCCCCGCCGTCGCCTACGCAGACCGCGCCTGGTGAAAACGCCCAATCGATCCCACAAACGGAACCAGCGTCGCCGGTGTGGAGCGGCAAGACCGCGCAAGTGGTGATTCCCGCCGCTGCCTATGGGTGGCTGACGCTGGCGACGGTCGGGGCGTGCGCACTGGCCTTGGCTGGTGGGGCGGGGTTGGGCGCGGCCGGCGGTCGTATGCTCCGCTTGATCGGAGTGGTTCTGACGCTGGGACTGGTCGCCGCTTTGGCTTACGCGGCGTTCAAGGTGTGGTCTGAGTACCACTTGGCCTACAAGCCGGACCATCTACGGATGGGGATCGGAGGGGTGACGCTGCTCATCACCACTGTCGGGATGGCCGTCGCTGGTCGCGTTCGCGGCTTGATACGCCTGGCGGCTGTGACTGTGATCCTGGCGGGCGCCGCCAGCGCTGTTGGAGTATGGCTTTGGTCGCAGTGCGGGGCCTTGGAACCCGCTCAGGCGAGTGTCATGATCATAGCACTCGTGTTCGTCGCCCATTCGGCCTGGGGCTGGCTGCTCTGGCCGCTGGCGCGGAGGATGTAGACGCGAAGATCGAAGTTCGAAGTTCAAAGAAGCAATCTGGCGAAACATGAACGATTGACGGTGCGCAAGAATGCACTTACGCGACTGTGTTCATCGGCAAATCGAAGGGTTGTCCGCATTCCGGGCAGCGCGGCAGCGGCAGGCCGGTCAAATTGTAGCCGCATTTCGCGCAGTGACCTGATGGATAAACTGGCCTGTATCTCCATCGAAGCCAGATTACGATTGAAAGTATCCCGGAGGGCAGACCCCAGTAGACCACACCGCCCCCAACTATAAGGATCGCCCAGTACGACGCGCTACGGTGCGATAAGCCATGGCGCAAATACCCATTGATGATCGAAACGCCCACGCCTGACACTGACGCCGCGAGGGATGTCGTGAATAAAGTCTTGTACTCGCGCAGGGGCCAGCAAATGACTGTAATTCCCAATAAGTAGATTCCACACACCGTGCCTGTCCACAACGCCGGGTTCGGCGTGGAGACGAAACATGATACAGAGATAGCGGAGACGTTTACCAACGCGCAAAAAAGGAAACCGGAAAGGGCCCTCCTTGAGTGCAGGTAGTATGCGGCGATGCCGGCGTAGCGTGAGATCGCCACAACGCAGACATTTGGATTGTTCTTGGGCGCCTCGGCTGCTCCAATCCCGCGACGTTGAGCCTCGGCGGTGACAACTGCGACTACTTGTGAGGGGAGATCGGAAAGATCAGCGAGAATGCGTGCGACTTCGGCATCAGTCGCACGGCGCCACGCTTCCTCAAGTTGTTTCTGGTCGAGTGCGGGCATCGGCCGGCTCAGGTGTCAGGGTACTTGCGTCGTTGCTCATGATGCAGCCTGATAGATCGCCGGGCGGTACTTGGGCTTTGGAACGGGCTTGCCTTCCTTTCGGGCGGCCCTGAGCCAGGCGGCCTTGGCCTTTTGCACCTCGCGCAGGGCCTCCTGTGGCGTGGAGCCGAACGCCGAGCAAGCGAACAAATCGGGAATGTCCGCAATGTAGCCCCGGTCTTCCTTGCTGTAAAAGATGTTTATGTGATAGTCGCCGCCGCGCATGTTAACGTCCCCAGCCAACTATTCGAAGATGTACCTTCCTCCATACCTCGAAGGTCCGTCTCCGCGCGCTTACGCCTGCCCCGGCGCGCCGGGGCTCGCAGTACGAATTGCTTGCGCTTGCCGACCGCTTCCCTATGCGCTTCAAACAGCTCGCGATGCGGGTCGATTAACAATCGAAAATCGACAATCGACAATCCGTCTCAACCCGGTTCAGTCATTGACCGCGCGTCGAGCACACGATCGAGCTCGGCCTTGGAGAGCGCCTTTTGCTCCGCAGCGACCTGACGGACAGTTTTGCCAGTTTTGTACGCTTCCTTGGCGATGGCGGCGGCCTTGTCGTACCCGATCTTCGGGGCCAGCGACGTACACATCGCCAGCGAACCCTCGATCAATCCGGCGCAGCGCTCCTCGTCAGCCTCGATACCCGCAACACATCGCTCCGCGAACACGCGAGCGCCGGTAGCAAGCAGGCGAATCGCTTCGAGAAGATTGTGGGCCATCAGCGGCATGCCCACGTTAAGCTCGAAGAAGCTCTCGCGGCAGGCGTGGGTTACGGCAGTGTCGTTGCCGATCGCCTGAGCACAAACCTGAATCAACATCTCGCACATCACCGGATTGACCTTGCCGGGCATGATCGAGCTGCCCGGTTGCGTCTCCGGCAGCTTAATCTCTCCGATCCCACAACGTGGCCCGCTCCCGAGCAGGCGAATATCGTTGGCGATCTTCATCAGCCCGATGGCGATGGTCTTGACCTGCCCGCTCACCTCGCAGACCGCGTCCTTGGCCGCCTGGCACTCAAAGTGGTTCTCGGCCTCGACGAACTCGATGCCCGTCGCCGTGCTCAGTACCTCGCACATGCGCTTCCCGAACTCGGGATGCGTGTTGATGCCGGTGCCCACCGCAGTCCCGCCGATGGGCAGTTCCCGAAGCGCCTTTACCGCCTTAACCGCCCGCAGCGCCGCCAACTTCGCCTGCCGGGCGTAGCCCGCGAATTCCTGTCCGAGCCGAACGGGCGTCGCATCCTGAAGGTGCGTCCGTCCGATCTTGACGATCTTGTCGAAGGCCTTGGCCTTCTCGTCCAGCGTCGAGGCCAGATTCTCCAGCGCGGGCACGAGGTCGAATTGCAGGGCGTCTGCGGCGGCCACGTGTATCGCCGCGGGGATCACGTCGTTGGATGACTGTCCCATGTTGACGTGGTCGTTGGGGTGGACGGGCGTCTTGGAGCCTACCTTCCCTCCGGCGAGTTCGATGGCCCGGTTGGCGATGACCTCGTTGGCGTTCATGTTGGTGCTGGTGGCCGATCCGGTCTGGAAGATGTCGATGACGAAGTGGTTGTCCAGTTTGCCGTCCATGACCTGTTGAGACGCCGTGACGATCATGTCCGCGAGCTTCGCGTCCAGCTTGCCGAGATCACGGTTGACCTTGGCGGCGGATTGTTTGATGAGTCCCAGGGCGCGGATGTAGCGGCGTCCGAAGCGGTAGCCGCTGATGGGAAAGTTTTCGACGGCCCGTTGGGTGCTTGCGCCCCAATACGCCGTCGCGGGAACGGTCATCTCACCCATGCTGTCTTTTTCGATGCGTGTCTCGGCGGCCATGCGTTAGCCTCCCTTTCCAAGATGTTGGTTCGAAGGAGCGAGGATGGGCTTCAACCCGTAGCGGGCAAGGCGCCCACCGCGAATGAAATCGTGCGCCCAGCGCTCCAACCCCGGCCCATGCGCCGGGTCTTTCTAACGGCGTGCCTGCGGCACGCCCACGGTCGCAGGGAATCGTAACGCGCGGGACGGAATACTGGTAGGCCGAGTAGTAACAGGCTCAACCGGCATAAGATGCTCAAGCCCGACAGGGATGCAGATGAGCGATAGGGCTTGATCCGAGGGCGTTTGGCTCACCCAGGTCAGTGTTTGAAGTGGCGGGTGCCGGTGAAGATCATGGCCACGCCGCGGGCGTCGCAGGCGGCGATGGTTTTGTCGTCGTTCTTGGAGCCGCCGGGCTGGATGATGGCGGTAACGCCGGCGTCCATGAGGATGTTGGGGCCGTCGGGGAAGGGGAAGAAGGCATCGGAGGCGGCCACGGCGCCTTTGAGCTTGTCGGCGTGGCCGTTCTCGTTGGCCAGCCACGTCGCAATGCGACAGCTCATCACGCGGGACATCTGGCCGGCCCCGTTGCCGATCAACATTCCGTCTTTGCAGACGGAGATCGCGTTGCTCTTGGTGTGCTTGGCGACGAGCCAGGCCAATTTCAAATCTGAAATCTCAGATTCAGAAGGGGCGCGCTTCGTGGCGACTTTCCACTGGTCTTCATTTAGGCCGATGATGTCGCGCTCCTGAACCAGCATTCCGCCGGTGATGGACTTGTATTCGAGTTCGTCGGAGTCTGGCGGGTAAGTCATTTCGTGGAGAGAAAGAAGGCGGACGCGCTCTCCCCAGGGTTTGCTCGTCCGAATCAACTCGCTGGCTCCTTCAGCAAAACCCGGCGCAATCCACACTTCGACGAAAAAACCGCCCGCACCAGCTTCTCTCCCCCACTTGGAATAAGTATCCATCACCGCAGATGCGAACTCCGCATCGATCACAAAATTGCAAGCCAGAATTCCGCCCATGGCAGCATTAGGATCCGCCAGGTATGCCTTGCGGTAGGCTTCGAGTCGGTCGTCGGCAGAGCTGGCGCCGCACGGATTCGTATGTTTAACAAACACACAAGTGGGCCGATCTCTTAGTCCTCTGCTCAGGTCGTCACAAAGTGCAAGTGCCGAATCGGCATCCATGTAGTTGTTGAACGACATCTCCACCGATGACTCGTTCTGTGCATCTGCAACCGTCAAATCGAATACCGAGTCGTCGATGTATTTTTGGAGCAATTCTCCACGTTGATGCGGGTTCTCGCCGTAGCGCAGGTTACCCCAACTGTTGACTTCAATGAACTTGGCGGGTAACGAATTCGCTTCTTGGTTTGTCAAACTCAACCAGGTCACAATCTCCCCATCGTAACGGGTCACGGACTTAAAACTCTCAAGGGCCTCAATGGCATGGAAATCCCAACCCGTGTCGTCACGAAGTGCCATCAGAACAGAGGCATAAGCCCGAGGATCGTGGGCCGCCAATACGTGCTTGTGATTCTTCGCCGCGGCGCGGAGCAGGCAGGGGCCGCCGATGTCGATCATCTCGATGGCCTGCTCGAAGGTGCAATTCGGATCCGCCACAGTCTTCTCGAAGGGGTAGAGATTCACCACCACCATGTCGATCGGCTCGATGCCCTGCTCCTTGAGTTGCTGCATGTGTTCGGGGTTGTCGCGGTCGGCAAGGATTGCGGCGTGAATCTTCGGGTGCAACGTCTTGACCCGCCCATCGAGCATTTCGGGAAAGCCGGTGATATCCTCTACAAGCGTGACCGGGATTCCGCCTTCCTTGAGGTGCTTGGCCGTGCCGCCGGTGGAGATTATCTCAACGCCGAATTCGTCAACCAGAGCCCGTGCGAAATCGACGATGCCGGTCTTGTCGTAGACGCTGATAAGAGCGCGTTTGATCTTTCGTTCGGACATGACGCCTATCGTATGCGCGGACCGGCGAGAGGCAAACAGGAAGAAGGCACAAAGGCACGAGGGAAAAGCAGAAACGCCGAAAGCAGAAACGCTGAAACAAACCTCACGGCGTGTCGCGCGGGCTGCGGAACGGATCGCTGTGCGCGCGATCCGTGGTTCGCGTGCCGCCCGCGGTGGTCTTTTCACGGGTCGATTCGTCGACCGGAGGAAGGTTTAGTTGCTGTTTGGCCATAATGACCTGCTGCTGTTTGAGGTAAGGCACCTTATCCAGCCGAATACAGAGCACGCGGCCCTTGTCGCCGAGAAAGTACGCGGCATCGCTTGTCGGATTGGCGACGGCAAAGCGGACCCCGGGCGTTTGGACCTCGGCGATCATCTCCCCCTTCTCGTGATCAACGACGAGTAGATGACCGGAAGCAGCGAAGAGGATGTCGCCCGAAGCGCTGTGGGAGACGAAGCCGGACGCTTCGGGGTTGCGCCATTTCTGCTGGCCGGTGATGGCATCGAGGGCGGTCACGCCCTGATCCGGGCAGGATTGAAAAACAGTCTGAGCGGCGACCGTCGGCCCGGTCGAGAGCGGCGAGGAAAAGCGCACGCGCCAAATCAGAGATCCGTCGGCGGCGTTGATTTTGTAGAGCGAGCGATCCATACAGGGAATGTAGATGCCGCTGGCGTCGACGACGGGATCGCCCAGGATGGCGTCGGCTGCGCGATACTGCCAGTTGAGCGCCTTGTTCGGTGCATAGCAGGAATAAACCGTACCGCCTTGCGATGCGATCAGCAGATTGCGGTCTCCCGCCCCGTAGAGGATCGGAGTCGCCGAAACCGTTCCGCCGGTCAACACCTCCCAGCGCATGACCGGGTCTGAGGAATACTTTGGATCGGACGCCAACGAGAAAAAGCGGCCGTTTGTGCTGCCGATCAGGATCGTATGGTCATAGGCGACCGCCGGGCTGCTGATTGGAAACTGCGGTGCGAATTGCGCGACTTTCTGTCCCGAATATCGATCGAGGAGGTAGACCTTGTTTGCGATGGGAATTACAACCGGACCGCGACCATCGGACTGAAGAACGTGGGTCGGAGGGTAGATTCGATAGGCGGGCTCGGTCAGGTTCTCGCCCCAGCGGAGAAGCCCTGTCTCCGCTTGAAGGGAATAGATAGCGCCGTGATCCGTCGTCACGTAGAGGGCCTCGTCGCGAAGAAAGGCCTCCCTCAATCCCTCGCCCGAAGAAACCGGCAACCTCGCCTCCCAGAAAAGGGTAAGCCCGGCGTCGGCCAGAGCCGGTCCGCTTACGATGGCAGTGGGAGCGGGTGGCTTGGCTCCAAAGGCGACCGAAGCTAGAAGGAGGAAACCCAACACTGCTGATCTCATCAGCGCTGACTCCGTGAAAGTAGTTTGCCGACGACAGTACGCGGCAGGCTTGCTGGTCCGGCCGCAAGGAAGCACCCGTCAGTCGAGTGGTCGGCGGGATGCAATATCCAGCACCTATTGAACGCAATCGGCGCGATCATGTCAAATGGTGATCTGGGCGACGGAGGCGACAACCATGACGGTTTCTATCAGGCTGCCGGATTGGCGTGGAGTACGCAATCGTGATCGGCCTCCCAGTCGCGCATTTGTTCGATCAATGCAACGTGATGGACAATCGTGGTCTTCATCTCAGGGGACGTAGGCACGATCTCGTATACGTGAGCGTGACCCTGGGCGCGGGCGTTCAAGTCTCGGAGAAAATCGTTCCAATTGCCCTCGTAAAGAGTATCGCGGATCTGAAGCAGCATCCGATGCTCGTCGGTGAGCGGGAACTCGCGGGCTTGATCTGTCCCTCGTTGAACCATGATTTCGGACCCTGTTTGCCGCCCGCATTGCACAATGAGGACGGCGTGGAGTCAAGCGTCGCTTGGGCCAGGATACTCAGGCAATTCGCGTGGTGAGGGTTCCGAGGCGTTCAATCTCAAGTGGTAGGGCAGGTGGTTCTCCCGGCTATGCCGGGAGGTTCACCTGCCGCACCACAGCGGCAGGTCAATCCCGGCGCGCCGGGACTGACGCGGAACAACGACCTGCCCTACATTTTTCGCGATCGCCGATTCTGTCACGGACCCGACTCAGGCGATTCGCGTGGTGAGGGTTCCGAGGCGTTCAATCTCAAGTTCAAGCGTGTCGCCGGGCTGGAGCCAACCGCCGGTTTTTTCGGGGCCTAGCTCGAGGATACAGCCGGTGCCGCAGGTTCCGCTGCCGATCAGGTCGCCGCGGTACATCATCGCGTCACGCGAGCCGCGCTCAATCATCTTGGTAAAGTCGTGAGTCAGGTCTTTGAAGTTTGCCCGTGAGATTTCCCTGCCGTTGCGGCGGGCAAGCATGGTCAGATCGTATCGCCCCGGACCTACGCGGCGGTCGGCGAGTTCGTCCTTCGTGACTACCCACGGCCCGATGGAAGTGGCGAAGTCCTTGCCCTTCGCGGGGCCGAGCGAACACTTCATCTCCTGCCGCTGGAGGTCGCGTGCGGACCAGTCGTTGAGCACTAGAAAGCCGAAGATTGCGTCTTCGGCGGCCTCGCCGCAGACGTCCTGAATGTCCTTGCCGATTACGGCCCCGACCTCGAGTTCGAAATCCAGTTCGCTCACGGATGCCGGCTTCTTGACAGGCTCAAGGTGTCCCTTAAGCGAGCCGGTATTCGAAAAATAGAAGATCGGTATCTCGTACCATTCCGGGACCATCTCCATTCCGCGGCGAGCGCGGGCGGCCTTGACGTGCTGCTCAAAGGCGTAGAAGTCCCGAAACGTCCGCGGGTTGGGAACGGGGGGAAGCCACCGGCTGACACTTGCAAGCGAAACAGGTGCGCCCTTGGCGCCGCGGGCGAGTGTCATCAGGCCATCGGCGCCGCACCGTTCCAGCGCTTCGCGCAAGCTCGGCGGTGTATCCAGCGGCAAGATGCCGCCGTCACGCTCAACAGCTAGTCTCGGTCCCGAATGTCCGGTAAGCTCAACAAGGCAAAAACGCATGTACGCCTCCTTCCGTAACGCCGACGGTTAGATTGTGATTGTGGGGATTCATCAACAGACGGTCAAGCGTCCGGTATTGCGGCGAATCGTACACTTGGCGAAACGGACTTCCTTTCGACTGTCTGACGTGAGCCCAATGCCATGCACGAAACGCGGATGATACCCTACGCCCGACCCAGTCCGGTTACGGCGGTGAGGCCGGGACCGGTTGCACAAGACATGACGCTCGCTGCTCAGGCAGGCTCTGGCGGGGCGAATCTTGTCGCCGTGCCCCACACCGATCGACTCGCGGTTGCATCGGCGGTTTGCGGACTTACCGCGTTTGTGCCGGTCTTTTCGCAGATTGTCGGACTGGTGCTGGGGATTGTCAGCCTCTTGCGCATACGCCGGGCGCGGCGCGCCGGGGTGGCGGTACGGGGGAAATGGTGGGCGGCGGCGGGAATCGCCAGCAGCGGGTTCGCGCTGGTCCTCTGGCTTGGGATCATGGCGACCTACGCGGCCGTAGGGTCATCTCTAACGCACACCTCACAAGCATTTAAGCCGTTGCTCAATGGGACGCCGGCGCGGCACGTTCAATTCCGTAGGTAACGAGATTATTCTCCCACGGTCTGCGTCACGCGCACACCCAGAGCACGGAGTTCGGCAACGATATGTTCGAACACGCCGGGCAATCGGGCGATGCTCTCCGGCGGTAGAACGCCGTATTCGCGCAGACGGCCTTCGGCGAGCATCTTCGCTACGATCACGCATGGGAAGCCCGTGGTTCTGGCCATAGATGACATACGCCGCACGGGGTCGTATTCGTCAAACAGCTCAAAGGAGTGTCGTACAGGCCGACCGCCTTTTATGCCATCCACGACGACGCGCAGGAATGTGAATTCAGGTTCGCCGTCCGCGAACGCCCACTTGGGGAAGAGCAGCTTGGAGGTCAGGTCGAGCGGGCGCACCTGCGCGCCGCGAACCTCGATGGGGTCGGGACTGAAGAAGCCTGTGTCGCGAAGGACGCGCATCAACTCGATGTGGCCGGGATAGCGGAGCGTTTTTTCCCGAAGATTGGGGATGTCCGTGGTAGCTAGTAGGCTTCGCAGGCCGTCGGTGTTAAAGGCTTCGAGGGCGCCGACGCTCGGCACGTCGATCAGCTCCGGTTCGGAGAGCGCTGGTTTGGTGACGAGCTTGCCGTTTTCACGCATGCGCGCGGGCCTGACGTATTCCTCGATCACGTCGGATGGCGCGAAAGGCGCTTTGTATTGATAAGGCCAGGAGCGGGCCCTCGGCAATCCGCCGACAAGAATCTCCGCCTGTTCTGCGCGATCGAGCCGCGAGCAGGCGTAGCCGACCATTATGTTCGACAAGCCTGGAGAGACCCCACAGTCCACCACGGCGGTCGTTTTGTGCTCTTTCGCCAGTGCGTCGAGCGACAGCGCGTCTTCAGGCATGAAGGAGATATCGCAATAGGGTTTGCCGGAGCGGATGACCGCTTCCAGCGTCCGGAGTCCCAGGCGGCTGGGAAGCGCTCCGAGGACCACGTCGGCGTTGGCAATAATCGCGCGCAACGATTCGGCTTCGGCGAGATCGGTGAGGCGCGTCGCGAGTCGCGGAACTTCCGCCAGTCGCTTCAGGTTCTCCGCAGAGGAATCCACGGCCGTGACGCTGTATTGTGCGTCAGCCGCGAGTTCGCGGGCCATCGTCGCCCCAACGAGGCCGCATCCGAGTACCATTGCCCGCGTCGTCATACAGTTTGATCCGCAATCACCCGCCCATTCGCTCGCCGCGCCGCGTTAACGAACAACAACAGCGCCATCAAGACGACTCCGCCGCCGATCATCGTCATGCGCGGCGCCTGTTCTCCAACAGCCAGGTACGCCCAAATGGGCACTAACACGGGTTCGAGCATGGTAATCAAGGCGGCCTGATACGCCGGCACTCGCGCCAGACCGAGTGTGTAGAGGTAATACGGAATTCCGAATTGCACAACCCCCATGAAAATGAGCAATAGAAGAGAGCGTGTGGATACGGTCAAATCGCCGACGAAGAGAACGACAGGAAGCAGCAGCGCGGCCGATCCGAGGTTGTTGAACACAGTCACTGCCGCGGAATCAGCGTCTCGCAACCACCGGATCATCAAGGTCAACAGCGCATAGAAAAGCCCGGAAGCGAGTGCGATTACCAGTCCCGCGAGGTTGGCCGACGCGTTGCCGGCGAAAATGGTTCCTATACCGGTGAGAGCGAGCGCCAAAATCCAAAGGTCCCTCGAACCGGGCCTCTCTTTGAGAATCATAGGTGACAGGACGAAGACCCAAAACGTCGAGGTGTACTGGAGGATGATAACGTTGGCGGCTTCGGTCATGGTGTTGGCCACGACGAAGAACGCCGTCATAAGGGTGAAGAAAAACACGCACCACAAGGCGGCGGGCCGGGGTATAAGTGCCCGAAATCCAATCTTAATTGCCCCGTCCGGGCCAACCAGTGACCGCCATTTGCCACGCGCCACCGGAAGCAGAAACAAACCTGCGAAGAGTGAGCGGTAAAATGCGATGGTGACGCCGTCCGGACCCCGGCCGCCGTCGCAAACTATTTTTATGAGCGCGCCGTTGAGGCTCCAGAAAAGGGCGGCCAGCGTGACCAAGACGATTCCGGCGTATTGTGAGCGGTGTTTGGTTGTCGCGGCGTCAGGCGCGGATTGATTCACGTTGGCCATTCTTGGTCTATTTCCCGACTTTGCTCGTTGGGTACATGCTCACAACCTCCGACGCTTGACGGTCCATCTCCACGAACACCCGCAGAAGATAACCGCCGTCCAGCGCCTGTGCCACGACGTGACCTTCGCAAACGGCGAGCTACGATCTGGTCCACTCTTCGAGCATTCGGCGGATCAATTCCATGGGCAGGCCCACGACGTTTGTGAAGCTGCCGTCGATGCGTTCGACGAATGCGTCGCCGCGGTCCTGAATGCCATAAGCCCCGGCCTTGCCCCGCCACGCGCCCGTGTCCAGATACTCGCCGACCTCCACGTCGCTCAGCGGGCGCATCGTCACGAGCGTGATATCGTGGCCGGTAAGCCGCCTGCCCTTGCCCGCATCCAGCAGCGCCACGCCGGTGATAACGCGATGCGTCGTGCCCGCGAGGGATCTCAAAATGGCTTCGGCCTCGGCGCGGCCCGCGGCCTTCCCGAAAATACGCTCCCCGATCGCCGCAATCGTGTCGCCCGAGAGAATCCAGCCCTCTTTCACAACCGCCGCTACGCTTTCGGCCTTTAGGAGGCTGACCTTCACGGCCCATTCGACTGGATCTGTCCCGCCCGCGGGCGGGGACGGTTCATCAGCCGGCGGCGGGATCACCTCGAATTCGTAGCCATATTCTCGCAGGAGTTCGGCGCGGCGCGGGCTGCCCGACGCAAGAATCAGGCGTGAGGCCGTATCCGCCACTCGTTGATGGTGCGCGTTGCTTCGGCTGGGCATATTCTGCCCCATAGTCTATCGCTATCATGTTATCGTCGCACCAGCGGGTTCCGGCGTATCCGCGGAAATTCGGAACTGTCCCGAATTTCCCGAAGGCCGCGGCTCGGGAAGTGATTCTTTCCGCGTCTGCACTTAGCATTTG